>BNJT01002339.1_pt1 | contig 170893 bp, 216 predicted proteins | sample 8540491 | NCBI WGS metagenome assembly BNJT01 (sample SAMD00202455, study PRJDB9452) | human saliva metagenome | host: Homo sapiens
CAGGATGAACTAGAAGATCAAACTAAAAGAAGTTCCTCAAGTATTCTAAGGAGGTCAAACTAATCTATTGTTTGTCTTGTTTAAATAGGCTGGATATTTTGTCCAGCCTATTATCTCATTTGACTGACAAAAGAGGATTGATGGTAAAATGTTTGTAGAAAAAGGAGGCCATGGAATGAAAGGATTTTGAAATCATTTAAGTTTTTATATATTGTTAGTTTTTCTCCTACTAATAGGAGGATTGCAGATACAGCATGAACTTTCATGAAACGTGAACTGACTGTAATTTATCGAGTTGGAAACCTCGTCCTAAACTGGTTGAATCTAAATTTATTGGAGATGGGAAAGCAGTTGCGATCCAATGGGAAACTCAAAAAGAATTGGATGAGGCTCTAGAGGCACAAGATTACGATGGGGAGAATTAGTGTACAGAGACCCATAGAGGGGAGCAATCGTGGATACTATATTGCACAAGTAAGCTACAAGTTAAAAACAGATGCTTGGACTTCTGGGCCTTATAGAAAGTATAAAACTCTCAGTGGTTCTCGTATTGATAGTTTCAATAATAGGAGTCATAAACCGGAAAAAGGAGAATACTGGCTTATTGATATTTATGACACTGCAGATAATAGAATTAGTAAGCAAACCTTTGATATGTTTAAAATTGTCAGAGATCTCAATAAAGATTATCTTCCATTGGCTACAAATACTGGCTCTTTATATTATGATAAGGATGATCAAGAAACCTATCTTTCTATTGGTATTTTAGTAGGATCGAAAGTTAAATATGTGTTTGATCCAGGCGACATTCATGTGGAGACGGAATACAATACCCAAGTCGGCTTAATGAATGTTAGAACAGGAAAGATTTCACTTACAACATCATCAGGAAAAGATTATGATCAACTTCGAATTGATGATCAAAAAAACTATAAAGCAACGCATCCCTTTGAATCTAATCCGAAGAATAATTTTGAATCAAAAATTTCATTCTATGATTCACGTTTGAAATATGCAATAGAAAATGATGAAAACGAGTCGATTCCATTAAAGTCTACTTACCCGAAAGTCTATTCTATTTTAAGTAAGGGGCATAGTGAGAGAACAGATTTAAACTATGAAAAGGGTGAGGACGCCTACCTATGCTTTCTTGGACCAGAAGATCTCAACACTTTGATATATCTATTCTAGAGCTGTTCTATCCAATGGGAGGTTCGGATACTTCAAAATTATTTTACAATTATAGGATTCCAGCAGAATATTCAAAAGATGGTCAAGAGCATGTTGTGAAGAATCAGAAGGAGTTTTTCGAATATTTCAAAGAGAGTCCAAATCAGAACTAGAATGACATTGTGCATTTCGTAAAATTTCATAAGGAGGTTAGGGTTATGAAATCAAACTATTCCAAACTATTGCTGGGGCTTCTATTTTTCTTTCCTGCATTTGTCTTTCTGTAAAATCATTTTTTTCGCATTTGAAAAAAATAATTCATGTTATAATAAGAAGACTAGATGACAGGGAGAAAAGAAAAACAGATGATCACGTCAAAATATGAATGGCAGTTTGCTGCGCCCTTTTCAGATGATACTTTTTTGGCGCAAGCAAAGAAAGAGAGGATTAGAAGCATCTGCAGCCAAGTTACTGGGAGAACGAGGGATCCAGACGGAAGAGGCGCTGGATCGTTTCTTGAACCGCGGCTAGAAGATCTGCATGATCCCTACCTGCTTCACGATATGGACAAGGCAGTGGATCGCATTCGCCAAGCCATTGAAGACTATGAACAAATCCTAGTTTATGGAGACTATGATGCGGACGGGATGACGGCCGCTTCTATTATGAAGGAAACCCTGGAGCAGATGGGGGCGGAAGTAGCTGTCTATCTACCCAACCGCTTTACGGATGGCTACGGTCCCAATGCCAGTGTCTACAAGTATTTTATTGAACAGCAGGGGATTTCCCTCATCATCACGGTGGACAACGGGGTAGCAGGCCACGAAGCCATTGAATTGGCCCAAAGCATGGGAGTAGATGTTATTGTGACAGACCACCATGCCATGCCAGAAGTCTTGCCCGATGCCTATGCCATCATTCACCCCGAGCATCCAGATGCTGATTATCCTTTCAAGCACCTAGCGGGCTGTGGGGTTACCTTTAAGTTGGCTTGTGCCCTCCTAGAAGAGGTGCCCCTAGATTTCCTTGATCTGGTAGCCATTGGAACCATTGCGGATATGGTTAGTCTGACAGACGAAAACCGCATCCTAGTCAAGTATGGCCTAGGTGTCCTTCGTCAAACCCAACGGATCGGTCTCCAGGAAATGCTCAAGCTGGCCACCATCGCTCCTCAAGATGTAAATGAAGAAACGGTTGGTTTTCAGATTGCCCCTCGTCTCAATGCGCTGGGTCGCTTGGATGACCCAAATCCAGCGGTCGAGCTCTTGACGGGCTTTGACGATGAAGAAGCGCTGGAAATTGCGCTGATGATTCAAGCCAAGAATGAAGAGCGCAAGGAGATCGTCCAAACCATCTACGATGAGGCCAAAGCCATGGTCGACCCAAGTCTTCCCGTTCAAATCTTGGCCAAGGAAGGCTGGAATCCTGGTGTCCTAGGGATCGTAGCCGGTCGCCTACTTGAAGAGCTCCATCAGCCTATCATCGTCCTCACCATAGACCAAGGCAAGGCCAAGGGAAGTGCACGAAGTCCCGAAAGTGTCCATATTTGAAGCCCTAGATCCCCATCGTGATCTCTTTATCGCCTTTGGGGGCCACGCGGGTGCAGCTGGTATGACTTTGGAAGTGGACAAGCTCCCTCGTTTGACCGAGATTTTTTCTGACTATATTGTAGGAAAAGGGATTGACCTGACGGCCAAATCCACACTCTTCGTGGATGAGGAGTTGGACCTAGAAGAGCTGACCTTGGATACCTTAAAGAGTTTTGACCGTCTCGCTCCTTTTGGGATGGACCATAAGAAACCTGTCTTTTACATTCGTGATTTTCAAGTGGAGTCTAGTCGGACCATGGGGGCTGGCAATAGCCATCTGAAGTTGAAGATTCAAAAAGGCGATGCCCGCTTTGATGTGGTGGCTTTTGGTCAGGGCCATTTGGAATTGGAGTACTCCCAAGCAAAAAACTTGGAGTTGGTGGTATCCTTGTCCGTCAATCAGTGGAATGGACAGACCACCCTGCAACTGATGGTCGTGGACGCCCGTGTAGAAGGAGTTCAACTCTACAATATTCGAGGGAAAAATGCTCCTCTCCCACAAGCCATCCCCCTCTTTAGTCAGTTGGAAGAAGGGGAAGATTGCCCTGCTATTGTCATCGATCGCATCCCGGATGATCTGGCTGACTTAAAAGCCTTCTTCCAAGAACAGAGCTTGCAAGCGGTCTATTTTAAAAATGAACTAGACAAGGCCTATTACCTGACAGGCTACGGCAGTCGTGATCAGTATGCCAAACTCTACAAAACGCTGTATCAGTTCCCTGAGTTTGATATTCGCCATAAGCTCAGCCAACTATCTGACTACCTCAAGATTCCACAAGTTTTGTTGATCAAGATGATCCAAATCTTCCAAGAGTTGGGCTTTGTCCAGATTGAAAATGGCATCATGACGGTCAACAAGGATGCAGAGAAGAATGAGATTGCCTCTAGTTCCATTTATCAGGACTTGGTGCAGACGGTCAAAGACCAGGAACTCATGGCCCTAGGATCTGTGCAAGAAATTTATAATTATTTGCTTTCTGATGATAAGTAAAGTTTTGTCAACAATTACACTAAAGTATGCTTTTTTAAGACTTTCAAGTGCATCTCATAAATTTTCATGGTATAATGAAATGTAAACATAAATTTTGAAAGAAGTTAGAAATGAATTTAAAAGATTACATTGCAAGCATTGAGAACTATCCACAAGAAGGAATTACCTTCCGTGATATCAGCCCTTTGATGGCAGATGGCAATGCTTATAGTTATGCGATTCGTGAAATCGTTCAATACGCAACGGATAAGAAATCGACATGATCGTCGGCCCTGAAGCGCGTGGATTCATTGTTGGATGTCCGGTCGCTTTCGAGCTCGGTATTGGTTTTGCGCCTGTTCGTAAACCTGGCAAATTGCCTCGTGAAGTCATCTCAGCGGACTACGAAAAAGAATACGGTGTGGATACCTTGACCATGCACGCCGATGCTATCAAACCAGGTCAACGCGTTCTCATCGTCGATGACCTCTTGGCAACAGGCGGTACCGTTAAAGCAACCATCGAAATGATCGAAAAACTCGGTGGAGTGGTTGCAGGTTGTGCCTTCTTGATCGAGCTCGATGATCTCAAAGGCCGCGAAGCAATCGGAGACTACGATTACAAGGTCTTGATGCATTACTAATATAGTTTAGAGCTATATCTAGATAGAGAAAAACCATAATTGAAAACTATATGCTCCTGTCTTATAATAAGAGGTAACAACTTGTAAGATGGGAGCTTTTTATGCCAATTACCTTAGATAAGAAATTACCAGCAGTTGATATTCTTCGCTCAGAAAATATTTTTGTCATGGATGATATTCGGGCAACTCACCAAGATATTCGTCCGATGAATGTTCTGATTTTGAATCTCATGCCGACTAAGGTAGCCACTGAGACTCAACTCTTACGCCTCCTGGCCAATACTCCCTTGCAGATCAATGTGGATTTCCTCTATATGACGAGCCATGAGTCTAAGACGACAGCGGCAGAACATATGGAAGTCTTCTACAAATCCTTCGAGGATATTAAAGAGAACTATTATGACGGCTTGATCATTACGGGAGCTCCAGTAGAGAAACTAGCCTTTGAGGAAGTGGATTACTGGGAGGAGTTAACAAAGGTCTTTGCTTGGTCGAAGCGCCATGTCTTTTCAACTCTGCACCTTTGTTGGGGTGCCCAAGCTGGTCTTTATTACCGCTATGGGATTGAAAAAGTAGCCCTCTGCGACAAGCTATCTGGGATCTATGAGCAAACAGTCATGAATCCGCAGAATCGCTTGATGCGTGGCTTTGACGATGCTTTCTTGGCCCCTCACTCACGTTATACAGATGTCCCCCTTAAGGAAGTGCTGGAGAAGAGTAACTTGCAAGTCCTGGCTCAGGGGGGTGAAGTAGGACTATCTATCCTGGCCAGTCCAGACCTTCGAGAGGTCTATAGTTTTGGTCATTTGGAGTATGACCGTGATACCTTGGCCAAGGAATACCAGCGAGATGTCAAAGCAGGCTTGAATCCAGATCTTCCAAAGAATTATTACGATCAGGATGACAGTAGTCGGGACCCTCGGATGCGGTGGAACTTAGCGGCAGCCAACTTCTTTAGTAATTGGATCAATTATGCAGTTTACCAAGAGACTCCTTATCGTTTGGAGGAGTTAGAAAAAGATATTTCATTTTATGGTTACCTATAAAGGGGTAGTATGACATATTCACAAGCATTTAAGTCGGGCAATTTGGTCTTACCAAGTGCCTTACTTTCCATTATCACCATTTATTTAAAGACGCAGAGGATTTTCTGGTTTGGCAGTTCTTTTACTTGCAAAACACGACCAACCAATCCAGCCTCACGCCGAATCAAATTGCAGATGCGATTGGCAAGTCTGTCACAGAAGTCAACCAGTCCATGTCTCGCCTGACCAACCAAGGGTTGCTCCAATATCGGACCATTGAGCTGGATGGAGAGATTGAAGTTCTATTTGATGCGACTATTGCCCTTGAACGCTTGGATGACCTGCTTCAAAGTAAGACAGATACCGCAAAGCGTGGGCAAGACAAGCAAGCAGAGAATGAACTGGCTGATTTGGTCAAAACCTTTGAGCAGGAGTTGGGACGTTTGTTGACGCCATTTGAAATCGAAGATTTGACGCAGACAGTCAAGCAGGACCAAACAGACCCTGATATTGTGAAGGCTGCCTTGAGAGAAGCTGTCTTTAATGGCAAACCTCACTGGAAATACATTCAGGCCATCCTGCGCAATTGGCGACGGGAGGGCATTACCAGTTTGACACAATTAAAAATCAAACAACAAGAACGGGAAGCCCTTCAGCCTGAAAATGTCACAGTTTCAGATGATTTCTTACAGGCGATGGATTTGTGGAAAGATTAAAAAACTAGCACTCATAAAGTGCTAGCTTTTTTTGTTTATAAATAGTCCGCGTAAGCTTTTTCTAGTTTGGTGAGGAGTTCTTGTTTTTCCTCATCACTAGCAAAGGAAGCTTGGATGGCATCGACATTGTGCTGGTAAAAGTCAGCTGGCGTCGTTTGGAAGTGGCGATGGTAGAGGGCATATTCCTTGGCCAGGTCGGTATCAGAGACGGTCCGGTTATCGGTGTTGATACTGATATGGGCTTGAGCTTCCTTCATCTTGAGGTAAGGGAAGTCCGCCACAGTGGTAGCTGCCTTGGTTTGAAGGTTACTAGTTAAACAGAGCTCACCGGTGACCCCATTTTTCACAAACTCTTTTAGAAGCTTTGGTTCATCCGCTAGCAAGGTCACGTGACCATTTCGTTTGATGCCATAGGCCATGGATTGAGCGACGTTGGCTGGACAGTGGCACTCGCCAGCATGCAGGGTCATGGGACGGTTGTACCTTTTAACCTGTTGGATGAGGGCATCAATGGCTTGTGGTGGGTAGTGGTGTTCATCCCCAGCGAAGTCAAAGCCGACAAAATCTTGATCCCTAACTTGGTTGGCTTCTGCCAGGATACGAGAGGTGAGTTCTTGATCCGACTGGCGCATACCACAGACGAGGGCTTTTGAGACAATGCCAAATTCATCCTGGGCTTGGCGCAGTCCTTCACAGACAGCATCGATAGTTTCTGGGACAGTGAGCCCTTGGTCCATGGACAATTCTGGGGCAAAACGAACCTCAATGTAGACGACATTTTCCAAAGCAGCTTGCTTGGCCACATCATAAGCAGCAAGGGTCAAGGCTTCCTTGGTCTGAAGAAGAGGGCGAATGTAGTCGAAGGCCTCCAAATAGTCCAAAAGATTCTCACAGTGGGCAGGTGCAGTGACATGGTGCTTGAGCTCTTCATCACTAGCAGGAAGGTCAATATTGGCCATGGCTGCCAATTGGCGAATGGTCGGAAGAGACAAGGAACCGTCTAAGTGGCAGTGTAGTTCTGTCTTTGCCAAACTATGAAAGTCGATCGTGGACATGTTTTTCTCCTTCAAAATGTATTTTTTCTATACTATCATTTTGCCAAGAAAAGTCAAGTAAAGCTAGTGTAGCAGATTTTTGAAAGTAGCGACTGGATTTGATATGCTAGTAGTAACATAGACAAAGGAGAAAAGTATGTCAGACTATCAATTACCAGAAGTATGGGAAGCACCGAGCCAGATGGGAGGAGCCTGGGGTGGTTTGAACCAACCAACAGCAGGTGCCCGCTTTGAACAAACTCTTCCAAAAGGCGACCAGCCTTTCCAACTCTATACCCTTCCAACACCTAATGGGATCAAGGCCACCATTATGCTGGAAGAATTAAAAGAGTTGGGAGTGGAAGCTGGTTATGATGCTTATCGGATTAAGATTGGCGAGGGAGATCAATTTGGCAGTGACTTTGTAGCCATCAATCCCAACTCAAAAATTCCAGCCATGTTGGATCAATCAGGCGACCAAGACATTCGGGTCTTTGAATCAGCCAATATTCTCTTGTATCTAGCAGAGAAATTTGGCCAATTAATCCCGTCTGATCCTGCTAAACGGACAGAAGTTCTCAACTGGCTCTTTTGGCAGACAGGTGCCGCGCCTTTTTTAGGCGGAGGATTTGGCCATTTCTTCCATTATGCTCCTGAGAGAATCGAGTATGCCATCAACCGTTTTGCTATGGAAGCTAAACGCCAATTGGACCTACTGGACAAGGAATTGGCGATTAAACCTTATATTGCAGGAGATGACTATACCATTGCGGATATTGCCATCTGGTCTTGGTATGGCCGTCTAGCCCAAGACAAGGTCTGGGACCGAGCAGGAATTTCCTAGATGTGAAGGAATACAAGCATTTGCAAGCTTGGACAGAGAAAATTGCTAATCGCCCAGCTGTAAAACGTGGCTTGGAAGTAGAGTATAAGGAAATTAATGCATAAGAAAAGGGCGCCGTTGCGCCTTTTTTTAATGGTGCAAACATGGTATACTAAAGGATGGAATAAAAGTTTAGAAAGTAGCACATGGAATTTACAAAATTATCAAATCGCTTGGACTTGGTGGCTAGCTTCGTCCCAGCTGGAGCGCGTCTGTTGGACGTGGGGAGTGACCATGCTTATCTGCCAATCGCCCTCTTACAAGAAGGCAAGATTGAGGCTGCCATTGCTGGTGAAGTGGTTGAGGGACCCTATCAGTCTGCCCTCCAAAATGTCGCAGATAATGGCTTGGAGGACAAGATTGAGGTCCGTCTGGCCAATGGTTTGGCTGCCTTTGAACCAGCAGACGGCATTTCCTGTATCACCATTGCTGGCATGGGAGGACGCTTGATTGCTGATATCCTAGCAGCAGGTCTTGAAAAATTAGCCAATGTCTCTCGCTTGGTCCTACAGCCCAATAATCGGGAAGATGAACTGCGGGCTTGGTTAGTAGACCATGATTTCCGCATTGTTGATGAAGCAATCTTGGAAGAAAATGAGAAGTTCTATGAGATCCTCGTGGTGGAACAGGGTTCTCAAGAGTTGACAGCTAAGGAACTGCGTTTTGGTCCCTATTTGATGCTGGAACAAGCTCCAGCCTTTGTCCAAAAGTGGTCCAAGGAAGTGGAAAAATTAGCCTTTGCCTTGGAGCAGGTCCCAGTTGAGAATCAATCTGCCAGAGTATCGTTAGAAGACCGTATCGCCCAAATCAAGGAGGTCCTAAATGAAAGCAAGTGAAGTCATCAAACGCTATGAAGCTTACTGTCCTCAAGAACTTTCCATGGAGGGAGATGTCTGTGGTTTACAGGTCGGCACCCTGCAAAAAGATATCCATAAGGTCATGGTAGCCTTGGATATCCGGGAGCAGACGGTGGCAGAAGCCATCGCCCATGGAGTGGACTTGATCATCGTCAAGCATGCGCCCATTTTTCGTCCTATTAAGGATCTGGTTGCCGATCGCGCCCAGAATCAGATTTACATTGACTTGATCAAGCATGATATTGCGGTCTATGTCAGCCATACCAATATTGATATTGTCCCAGATGGTCTCAACGATTGGTTTTGCCAGCTCTTGGAAATTGAAAATGCAAAGCCCCTCAGCATGACAGGAGAAGGTCTAGGAATCGGCCGTATCGGTCAAGTACCAGCTCAAACCTTTGGCCAGTTGGCTCATAAGGTAAAAGAAACCTTTGGCTTAGATGCCTTACGCTTGGTTGGTTATGACCAGACGGACCTGGATCGGGTGATTGAGCGCGTCGCGATCTGTGGCGGAAGTGGGCAATCCTTTTACAAGGATGCTCTTGCTAAGGGGGCTGAGGTCTACATCACAGGAGATATATACTACCACACGGCTCAAGACATGCTGTGCGATGGTCTCCTGGCCCTGGATCCAGGTCACCATATCGAAGTTCTCTTTGTGTCGAAACTAGTCGAAACTCAATCAGTGGAAGTCTGAAGAAGCGTGGGAGATCGAAGTGATTGGCAGTCAAGCCAGCACCAATCCTTTTTACCATATCTAAGGGGTTATCATGAAAGTTGCCATTATCGGTGCAGGGATCGTAGGGTCTACTGCCGCCTATTATTTATCCAAAGAAGCACAAGTGGATCTGACCGTCTATGACCATGGAGTCGGCCAAGCAACTAAGGCAGCGGCAGGCATTATCAGCCCTTGGTTTTCCAAACGGCGGAATAAGGCCTGGTATCGTCTGGCTCGTCTGGGAGCTGATTTTTACCAAGAATTGGTAGAGGACCTGGCCAAGGACGGAATCGAAACAGACTTTTACCAGCAGACAGGGGTCTATCTCCTTAAGAAGAAGGAAGAGAAATTAGATGAACTCTATCAGTTGGCGCTGAGTCGACGGGAAGAATCTCCCTTAATCGGAGACTTATCGATTTTGACCACAGAAGAAGTGGCCCAGCAATTCCAGGTCTGCAAGGGTTTGAGAATCTCCTTTATTCATCAGGTGGGGCCCATGTAGAGGGAGCCCTTCTAACGGAAACCCTTCTAAAGGCAAGTGGGGCAAGAGTCATCAAGGAAGAGGTTGCTCTTTCCGCCTCGGATCATGGCTATCAGATAGCAGGAGAAAGCTATGACCAAGTTATCCTAGCGACAGGAGCCTGGCTGAGTCAGGTGCTCGAGCCACTTGGCTACCAAGTCGATGTCCGTCCCCAAAAAGGACAGTTGCGGGATTATCAGCTAGACTTAGTTACTGATGATTATCCCGTGGTCATGCCTGAAGGAGAGTTGGATATCATTCCCTTCCAAAATGGCAAAATCAGTATGGGCGCTACCCATGAGAATGAGATGGGCTTTGACCTGACGGTTGATCAAGTTCTGCTAAATCAGATGGAAACAGAAGCCTTGGCCTACTATCCAGAACTAGCTCAAGCGACAGTTGTCGGCGAGCGCGTGGGTACTCGGGCCTACACCAGTGACTTTTCACCATTTTGGGGAGCTGTTCCTGATCAAGCAGGCCTCTATGTCGCTAGTGGACTAGGTTCGTCCGGCCTCACAACGGGTCCCCTCATTGGTTGGCATCTAGCCCAACTAGTGGCAGGAGGAAAGGTGCGCTTGGATCCAGCAGATTATCCAGTTGATCAGTATGTGAAGAAGTAGGCTGGGACAAAAGTCCTAGCCTCTCAATTTTCTTTGGATTGTCGAGCAAGACGAAGTGGTTGAGTGGGCTCTACTACAAGGTAAGGTTTTCAGACGGCTCAGTCAAGGAGCAGTAATCTATTTGAATCATGAGTAAGACCAATGCTAACAATTCTACAACTCTCATCTCCGGTCATCACCTTGCAACACAAATGCAAGGTGACTTTTTTATATAAACATGATAAAATAAGGGTAATGACTACGTAGAAAGGCCTAACATTATGAAAGGTATTATTTTAGCCGGTGGTTCGGGGACTCGTTTGTATCCTTTGACCCGTGCCGCTTCCAAACAGTTGATGCCCATTTATGACAAACCAATGATCTACTACCCATTGTCAACTCTTATGTTGGCAGGGATCAAAGAAATCTTGATTATCTCAACTCCGCAAGATCTTCCTCGTTTTGAAGAGCTTCTTGGAGATGGTTCTGAACTTGGTATTTCCCTCTCTTATGCAGAACAACCAAGTCCAGACGGCTTGGCACAAGCCTTTATCATTGGTGAAGAGTTCATTGGTGACGATCATGTTGCCCTCGTTCTTGGAGATAATATCTTCCATGGAAATGGCTTAACCAAGATGTTGCAACGGGCTGAAGCAAAAGAAAAAGGAGCGACTGTCTTTGGTTACCAAGTCAAAGATCCAGAACGCTTCGGTGTGGTAGAGTTTGATTCGGATATGAACGCCATCTCTATCGAAGAAAAACCAGAACATCCAAAATCGAATTTTGCAGTGACTGGACTTTACTTCTATGACAATGATGTGGTAGAAATTGCCAAAAACATCAAACCAAGTCCTCGTGGCGAGCTTGAAATCACTGATGTCAACAAGGCTTATTTGGAGCGTGGAGATCTCTCTGTTGAGCTCATGGGCCGCGGCTTTGCTTGGTTGGATACGGGAACTCACGAAAGTCTCTTGCAGGCTTCTCAATATATCGAGACTGTTCAACGCTTGCAAAACGTCCAAGTTGCCAACCTTGAAGAAATCGCCTATCGCATGGGCTATATCACCAAAGAACAAGTCCATGAATTGGCGCAACCTCTTAAGAAAAATGAATACGGACAATACTTGCTCCGTTTGATTGGAGAAGTTTAATGACAGAACAATTTTTCGGAAAAGAATTAGCAGCCCGCAAGATTGAAGCCATCCCAGGTTTGATGGAGTTTGATATTCCAGTTCATGGGGACAACCGTGGTTGGTTCAAGGAAAACTTCCAAAAGGAAAAAATGCTTCCTCTTGGCTTCCCTGAAAGCTTCTTTGCCGAAGGCAAGTTGCAAAATAACGTTTCTTTCTCGCGCAAGCATGTCTTACGTGGTCTGCATGCAGAACCTTGGGACAAGTACATTTCTGTGGCAGATGAAGGAAAGGTTCTTGGCACTTGGGTAGACCTTCGTGAAGGTGAAACATTTGGGAACACCTATCAAACTGTGATCGATGCCTCTAAAGGGATTTTTGTTCCTCGTGGCGTAGCCAATGGTTTCCAAGTTTTGTCTGACAAAGTAGCCTACAGCTATTTGGTCAATGACTACTGGGCATTGGAGCTCAAGCCAAAATATGCTTTGTCAACTATGCAGACCCAAGCCTAGACATCCAATGGGAAAACTTGGAAGCAGCAGAAGTCTCAGAAGCAGATAAGAACCACCCATTGCTCAAAGACGTCAAACCCCTAAAAGCAGAAGATTTGTAAAAATAAACCTTGCACAGTATTTTTGCGACTGCAAGGAGCTTGGTAGGATTGTTCCTGCCCTAGTGGAAACAAGATTGCCGTAGGGAATCTTGTAGGGAAATCCGGAGACATGGGCTCCGGATTTAGCCATGAAACCGAAGGGTTGCTGGCGTCCCTCACTAGCCAAAGGAACAATCAAAACTAAAAACTATTTGGAGAAAAAATGACTGAATACAAAAACATCATCGTAACCGGTGGCGCTGGTTTCATCGGTTCAAACTTCGTACACTATGTCTACAACAACCATCCAGACGTGCATGTGACTGTCCTTGACAAACTCACTTACGCAGGTAACCGTGCCAACATCGAAGAAATCCTTGGGGACCGTGTTGAATTGGTTGTGGGTGACATTGCTGACGCAGCATTGGTTGACCAACTGGCTGCTAAGGCTGATGCGATCGTTCACTATGCAGCTGAAAGCCACAATGACAATTCATTGAATGACCCATCACCATTTATCCATACAAACTTCATTGGTACCTACACACTCTTGGAAGCTGCTCGTAAATACGATATTCGTTTCCACCACGTGTCAACAGACGAAGTGTATGGAGACCTTCCATTGCGTGAAGATCTCCCTGGACATGGGGAAGGTCCTGGTGAAATTCACTGCTGAAACCAAATACAACCCATCATCACCTTATTCATCAACCAAGGCTGCTTCAGACTTGATTGTGAAAGCTTGGGTACGTTCATTTGGTGTCAAAGCAACGATTTCTAACTGTTCAAACAACTACGGACCATACCAACACATCGAAAAATTCATCCCACGTCAAATCACCAATATCTTGTCTGGCATCAAGCCAAAACTTTATGGTGAAGGGAAGAACGTCCGTGACTGGATCCACACTAACGACCACTCAACTGGTGTTTGGGCTATCCTCACTAAAGGCCGTATCGGTGAAACTTACCTGATCGGTGCCGATGGTGAAAAGAACAACAAAGAAGTGCTTGAGCTCATCCTTGAAAAAATGGGACAACCAAAAGATGCTTACGACCGTGTAACAGACCGTGCTGGTCACGATTTGCGTTACGCTATTGATTCAACAAAATTGCGTGAAGAATTAGGTTGGGAACCACAATTCACAAACTTCGAAGCAGGTTTGGAAGAAACCATTAAGTGGTATACAGATAACCAAGACTGGTGGAAAGCCGAAAAAGAAGCTGTCGAAGCCAACTATGCGAAGACACAAGAAGTGATCAAATAAAATCAAGCCTCTATCAGTCAGGATTTCTGGCCGACAGAGGCTTTTCTATTTTAGAAACAAAAAAAGACCAAACGGTCTTTTTTTTTACTGGTTAGCAGATGATTCAGTATCTGTAGCAGATGGTGTTGTGTCTGCAGGAGCTTCACTGGCACTGGTTTCTGCCTGTGAAGAATCGGTTTGTTCAGAGCTTGATTCGGATGCTTGGTTGCTGCTAGCACTGGTGTCCGTTCCGGTAGCACTTGAATCAGTAGCAGATCCATCCTTTCATGGACAACCACAACGCTAGTGGAGCCATCTTTTTTCTCCTCTGTCTTAGTTGTCGGTTTCATGATACTGTAAATAGTAAAGGAAGTAACGATAATCCCGAGAAGACTAGCAATCGTTGCGACAATCATCTGGAATAAAGAAAGGCTCTGTTTCACTTTTTCGCTTCTTGATGGTTTGTTGCTGTCTTGGTGTTTTTCTTTTCGTGAGTATTGTGACATAATCTGTTTCCTCTTCATTTCATATTTGGTTCTTTTATGTGAACACTTTAGTCATTATACGTTATTTTTATGAAAATGTCTAAGAAGAAATGAAAGAGGTTTTTAAAATTTCAAATTGCTTTCAAACTGGACGCTTTGAGTCTCGCTTGCTTCAGAGGACGTTTCAAAGTTTGCCTGTCCTTTTTCAGAGACGGAAATTGCTTGGTTTGTTTGACTAGGCTGGCTGATGATTTCATGGTTACTAAAACTAGAGGAGTCATTAGGAGAGATAAACTGGCCATTCGCCTGAATCTCTATCTTGTTTGGATCCGGGATAGAGTAGTCAATTTTACCCTTGAATTCCTTGGTTTTTGAAATCACTTTTACATCTTTGACACGGATAATACGACGGAACCAGCCATTGTATTCGACCAAGCAATTGAATTCGATGTGGCTATCGGATTCACCAGGGATTGGTTGGATAAGGCTCATTTCTCGGAGACTGCCTTCATCTTCCCTAAAGTAAGGTGGCTTCTCCAAGGGCTGTTGTAGGTCACACTGTCCTTTACCGTGACAGGCTAGTCGGGCAGAAGGGAGGGCAAATGGAAGTGGTGGTAGGACAGTGAGCAGTCCTCCAATAGCAAGACTTCCAGCTAGGGCAATGGAAAAATAGATCGGTCGTTTCATGCTTGTCTCCTTGTAACTTCAATCCGTTCCAGTTCTGGACTTGAGTAGGTCATAAAAAACAACAGGGGATCTTGTAAGCGTTTTACAAAACTCTCCATCTTCATCATAAGCTATTTTGAGAAATTTACAAGTTTTCTGTCTGAAACTAGGAACAAAATGAAGCCTGCCAAATCCTTGTCCCTCCAACCTATAAATGTTACAATAAGATGATTGAAAATTGACTAGGAGAGTGTGGAAGATGATTTACTTTGATAATTCAGCAACAACCAAACCTTATCCAGAAGCCTTGGCTACCTACACAGAAGTCGCAAGCAAAATTTGGGGCAATCCCTCCAGCTTGCACAACCTGGGAAGTCAAGCGACTCGGATCTTGGAGGCATCTCGTAAGCAGATTGCTTCCCTCCTAGGCAAGAAAGCAGAAGAAATCTATTTCACCTCAGGTGGAACTGAAGGAGACAACTGGGCGATCAAGGGAGTTGCTTTTGAAAAAGCTCCTTATGGAAAGCACATCATTGTCTCAGCTATTGAGCATCCGGCTGTGAAGGAATCAGCCCTCTGGCTACAAGGTCAAGGATTTGAAGTGGATATTGCTCCAGTTGATGCGCGTGGCTTTGTCCAAGTAGAAGAGTTGGAAAAACTCTTGCGCCCTGATACAACCCTCGTTTCTATCATGGCAGTTAATAACGAAGTAGGTTCTATCCAGCCTATTCAAGCCATTGCGGATCTATTGGCAGATCGTCCGACCATCACCTTCCATGTCGATGGCGTTCAGGCGCTGGCTAAGGTTTCAACCGCTCTCTACCTGCCAGAACGGGTGGATCTAGCCACCTTCTCCAGTCATAAGTTCCATGGACTTCGTGGGGTTGGTTTCCTCTATCTCAAAGAAGGCAAAAAGATCAGTCCCCTCTTAACAGGTGGCGGACAAGAAAAGGACCTTCGTTCGACGACTGAGAACTTAGCTGGAATTGCAGCGACTGCCAAGGCCTTGCGCTTGGCGATGGAGCGTCAAGAGGACTTTGAACGCAAGTGCCATCAGTTGAAGGAAGTTATTCGTGAAGAATTAGCCCACTATCCAGATGTGACTGTCTTCTCAGGAGATGAGGGCTTTGCACCCCATATCTTGACTTTCGGCATCAAGGGTGTGCGAGGAGAAGTCATCGTCCACGCTTTCGAAGAGTATGAGATTTATATCTCGACAACCTCTGCCTGCTCTTCCAAGGCTGGCAAACCAGCTGGAACCCTGATTGCTATGGGAGTCGATAAGGCTCTGGCACAAACAGCAGTCCGCCTCAGTCTTGATCTCGAAAATGACATGAGTCAGGTCGAGCAATTTTTGACCAAGTTCAAACTGATTTATGAAAAAACACGTAAGGTGCGTTAAGGAAAAGAAAAGGAAGTTACTATGCCATTAACTTATTCAGAAATTATGATCCGCTATGGGGAGCTTTCTACTAAAGGAAAGAACCGGATGCGCTTTATTAATAAATTGCGCAATAATATCTCAGATGTCTTGTCTATTTACCCAGCTGTCAAAGTGACAGCCGATCGGGACCGAGCCCATGCCTATCTAAATGGAACGGATTATGAACAGGTAGCTGAATCCCTCAAACAGGTCTTCGGGATTCAAAATTTTTCACCCGTTTACAAGATTGAAAAATCAGTCTCAGCCTTGATTTCAGCCGTTCAAGAAATCATGCAGGATATTTACCAAGAAGGGATGACCTTCAAGATTTCCAGCAGACGAAGTGACCATTCTTTTGAGTTGGATAGCCGTGAGCTCAACCAAACCTTGGGTGGCGCTGTCTTTGAAGCGATCCCAAGTATCCAAGCCCAAATGAAAAAACCGGATATCAACCTCCAAGTAGAGATCCGGGAAGAAGCAGCCTATATCTCTTATGAAACCATTAAGGGAGCAGGTGGTCTGCCAGTTGGGACGTCTGGTAAAGGCATGCTCATGCTATCTGGTGGGATTGATTCTCCAGTAGCGGGTTACCTAGCCTTGAAGCGTGGTGTGGACATTGAAGCGGTTCACTTTGCTAGCCCGCCTTATACCAGCCCGGGTGCGCTGAAAAAAGCCCACGATTTAACTCGTAAATTGACTAAGTTTGGGGGCAATATCCAGTTTATCGAGGTACCTTTTACTGAGATTCAAGAAGAGATTAAAGCCAAGGCGCCGGAAGCTTATCTCATGACTCTGACCCGTCGCTTTATGATGCGCATTACAGACCGTATCCGTCAAATTCGTGGTGGCTTAGTCATCATCAATGGGGAAAGTCTTGGTCAGGTTGCCAGCCAAACACTGGAGAGCATGCAGGCTATCAATGCCGTGACCAATACGCCCGTCATTCGTCCAGTGGTGACTATGGACAAGTTGGAGATTATCGATATCGCCCAAGCCATTGATACCTTTGAAATCTCTATCCAGCCTTTCGAAGATTGCTGTACCATCTTTGCACCGGATCGTCCAAAGACTAATCCGAAACTCAAATGCGGAGCAGTATGAGCAACGTATGGATGTGGAAGCTTTAGTTGAGCGTGCGGTAGCAGGCATCATGATTACTGAGATCAGACCACAAGCAGAGACTGATGAAGTTGACGAGCTGATTGAAGGGCTGTTGTAGGAGTTTAGAAGTAGCTTTTTACTGAAAGAATCTAGAATTGTATCCATTAATGCTGAAGATAAGAGGGGGTATTTATGAACGAATGGGATTCCTTTTTGAGTGGGCTCATGGGAGCATTGTCTTGGAAAGATGGACAAGATAATGCTTTGCTGTTTGGAATGCCCAGTTGGACTTATTTACTTGGTCTCTTAGTTCATTTTCAGATTTTCCTGAGCTTGTATGCTCTCTTATTTTGGGGATTTCATTTAAGTATTAAGGAAGCTGGCTCTGTCAAGAGGGCCATGAGAAATAAATGGGAAATCATACGTCAAAGCCATAAAAGTAAGGGCAGAGCTATTTTTGTTACAATAATTGGCTCTCTTCCTATATTTATTATCTTTCCTGCTTATGAAGGATATCGTGTGACCAATGGTGTTTGGCGCTACAATTATTTTACTAATCAGACAACCGAGCTAAAAACGGCTTTAGTTACTGGTGTTGATACGGAGACAGGAGGAAGCAAGTCTACCTATTCTCGAATTACCTTCACTATTACGGTTGATGGGAAAGAGCGAAATGTCAATGTTTCAGATAGTAATAAAAGTCTTGCCAGATCAGCTAAAAAACATTTGAAGCCTCCGATAGCTATTGAGGTTCATGTCAATCAAGAAGGGCAGATTGTATATTTGAAATAAATGGAAGTAAAGAATGAGGCTATTTACTTGAAAATCCGTTTTCATTAAATGAAATCACTTGCCAAAGGTTAGTAGAAGTGCTATACTTAGAGAGTTGACTATGCACATGCCTGTGCAACCGCTCGATCATCGTTGCTCATCCTTTGAGCTTAAGTGGTTCGTCCCACGATGCTAGGCGAGTCTTCACAAAATACGGGGAAACCCAAAAATACATAGGAGGTGCATAATGAGCACATACGCAATCATTAAAACTGGCGGAAAACAAGTTAAAGTTGAAGTTGGTCAAGCAGTTTACGTTGAAAAATTGAACGTTGAAGCTGGTCAAGAAGTTACATTTAACGAAGTTGTTCTTGTTGGTGGTGAAAACACTGTTGTCGGAACTCCACTTGTTTCAGGAGCTACTGTTGTTGGAACTGTTGAAAAACAAGGAAAACAAAAGAAAGTTGTTACTTACAAGTACAAACCTAAAAAAGGTAGCCACCGTAAACAAGGTCACCGTCAACCTTACACTAAAGTTGTCATCAACGCAATCAACGCTTAATTTTTAGGAGAACACATGATACAAGCAGTCTTTGAACGAGCCGAAGATGGCGAGCTGAGGAGTGCAGAAATTACTGGTCACGCCGAAAGTGGCGAATACGGCTTAGATGTCGTGTGTGCATCGGTTTCTACGCTTGCCATTAACTTTGTCAACTCAGTTGAGAAATTTGCAGGCTATGAACCGGAACTAGAATTAAACGAAGAAGAGGGTGGCTTCATGCGGGTCACAATCCCGACAGACATTCCACCTCATCAAAGAGAAATGACCCAACTATTCTTTGAATCATTTCTTAGGGATGGCAAACTTATCGGAGAACTCATCGGAGTTCGTCCAAACAAGAGTTATCACAGAAAACTAACTGGAGGAAAACAATTATGTTGAAATTGAATCTTGCTAACTTGCAACTTTTCGCCCACAAAAAAGGTGGAGGTTCTACATCAAACGGACGTGATTCACAAGCTAAACGTCTTGGAGCTAAAGCAGCTGATGGACAAACTGTAACAGGTGGATCTATCCTTTACCGTCAACGCGGTACTCACATCTACCCAGGTGTGAACGTTGGACGTGGTGGAGACGATACTTTGTTCGCTAAAGTTGAAGGCGTAGTACGCTTCGAACGCAAAGGTCGCGATAAGAAACAAGTTTCTGTTTACCCAATCGCTAAATAATCGCTCTAAGTAGCATTAAATAAGGCTTTCCGAGTTTTCGGAGAGCCTCTTTTTTTGTTTTGATACCCACGCTGATACCCATATTTCAAAAACCAATGTAAGAAGCGAACTTGTCAGCTACTTCATCCTTTGCTTTTTGGGTGACGTGAGCATAGATGTCCATAGTGGTTTGAATATTCTCATGACCGAGTCTTTCCTGGACTTCCTTGATAGTAGCACCAGCTTCGAAGAGTAGAGAGCAGTGTGTATGCCTAAATCCATGAGGTGTGATTCGTTTGAAATCAGGGTACTTCCTCCAGATTCTGTTCAACATATTGTTGACATGGACAACACTCTTAGGTTCTCCATTATCATTTTTAAAAAGAAGTCCTTTTGTACTATACTTGTGCCAATCTTTTAAAACCTTGATTGTTTTTGAATCGAGGGTAATTGTTCGGGCACTCTTTTTTGTCTTTGGAGTTTGAAAGATAAGTTTATTATCTTCACCCTTGGCCAAGGTTTGATTGACAGTAATCTGCCCTTTTTTAAAATCGATATCAGACCATCTTAGAGCGCTAATTTCATTCTTTCGCATTCCGGTAAAAGCTAGTAATCTAAAATACGTCATCATTTCATTATCGTCGAAGCCTTTAACGATTTTAAAAAATTCCTTAAGTTCTTCTTTGTTGTAGAACTTTTCAAGTTCATTTGTATTATTTTTTTGTCGTTTTGGCTTAAGAGTCTTTCTCATAGGGTTACTATCAATCAATTCCATAGATATTGCATAATCAAATATCTGATTAGCAATGCTGATGATACCGAAAAAACGCTTATATTCTTCAGCCCATTTATTAACCTGAGTTTGGCACATGGCCAAACTTATTTTATTTATAGGTTTGTCTCCAAAATGAGGGATAATAAGTCTGTCTGCTTTGTCGATTTGGCTAACATAGGTTGATTCTTTTACAGTATTTCTATAATGCTCTTTCCAAGTTTCATATACCTGATTAAAAGTAGTAGTGGTATTTCTGCTTCTAAAGGTTTTCTTCTCATAATCAGATAAACACTTAGCTTCAGCCAGTCTAGCTTCTCGTTCGGTTTTAAAGCCACGTCTAAGAGTAACAATCTTCTTGCCAGTCAATGGATCAATTCCATGATAGGCTTTAAAATAGTAGGCGAAACCATCACCTTTTTTATATTTTTTGATCATTGATTTTCACCTCATTTCTTGTTAAAATGGGTATAGTAAAGAGGGCTTTTTAATGCCATTCTTTCTATACAGCACATCCTCACATTTTAGCTTGCAGGCGATTGTGGGGATTTTTTTCTTTTTATAGAAAACAAAAACACCTATCCTTTAAGACAGGTGCTATCAGTGAGTCCTTTTGGACACAAAATAATTCCTCAATGGCAAGATACCTTGCCAAGATTACACCATTATCTTAACACTATTCTGTTTGTTTGTCAACACGTCTCCAAGGACCAGATAACAATTTTCTTGCAAGAGCTTGGTCTATTTCGTCCATCGTCTCTTTGCTTAATTGAATTTTCCCAACAGGATCCAAATCGTTTATTGGTTTCGCAATTTTTAATTTACTGACTGAAGTAATAGAATCAATCTTTGCATAAGAAACCTTGTTGTAATTTCGATATAGCTTCTTCAAATGATTAATCTTATCTAAATCTGATTGGATCCATTGCTTTATTGTGACATTAGCAACCGGTATATGTTTGCCATCTGGATCGTGTCGATTATAATATTCATGCCAATCCTTATAATTAGGGTGATTCTCCCTCATATGGAAGTGACTAGGAGGTTTTGGTAATGAATAATGTAAACGTTCAAGGTCAAAGTCATATTCAAGATTTCTTGCATCTTTTTCACTTGTTTTTCAGCATCATTCATAATTCCAGAAAAGATAGCTTTCCCAATCGAAATATTTTGTTTCCCGCTTTTTGAAGTAAGTGGAAGAATGGTCAGCTTTCCTTGTTTAGGATGATCGTCTTTGTCTAGCACTATTCCGAAGTGAGAGTTTGAGAACTCTGTACCTGTATTTATTCCAAAATGTATAAATACAATAGTTCCTCTTTTATATCTAATAAACTTTTTCTGTTTATTATTGTTTTCAGAACGAAAAATTTTGGCACGAAGAACTTCGTGTTGTGGTAAAGAGAGGAATTTTGGGTTGTGCGGATTCAGAGCCACGTTAAGTAGTATATCTCTAGAAGCCGTTAATTTTCGTTTATGTTCATTGTCATTCATGTAAATTGATCACTCCTATTCGTCAACCACCATCATTTAATTCACGATGGTTTTTATTTTTCTTCTCTATACACATCCACGACTTTACCGATGATCCTAAAATCACTGTTTGAATCAATCGGTACATCTTTGTATTTCTTATTGAAACTTCTCAGATAGGCCTTATCTTTCTCTATAATAAGCTGTTTGATATAGGCTTCTCCCTCGTAGTCAAATACTCCAACCGTACCACTTGGAAGCTCTACCGTCAATTTAACAAAGACATAATCCCCAGATTTATAATCGGGCTCCATCGAATCTCCGTCAATCGGACAAACAAAGTCAGCATCTACCTTCACAGGTAGTTGGATTGTCTCTATCTGTACTTCATTCAAATATTGTCCTGTACCAGCAGAAACAGGCTGATCGTAGTAGTTGTATGTAATATATTTGACGACCAAATCATGGACTTCAGCTAGTCTCTTCTTAGCTTGTTTGCTCTTCAAGTTGTCCTTCTGCGTAAGTTAGTACATTGCGCTGGTATGGTTCTGGGTCGAGTTCTTTAACTGTATTAACAATTTTGTCAACGATACGATTCTCAACAATATTTTGTGTTGCTGAACGATCTTCAACAAGATCTGATTTCATCACACCGAAGTAATTTGCAAGCATTTCTATTTTGTCAATCCGCGGATATGTTTTACCATTTATCCAGTCAGAAACTGTCATATACTTCAAGTTCAAATCAGCTACTAGGTCATTTCTAGTTTTGCCATATTTTTGAAGGTAGTATTTTATATTTCGAGACATAATCTCTTTATTTCCTAATGCCATAAAAATTGCTCCTTTTATTATATTCTACGGTTAAAACGTAAAAAAGTAAAGAAGAATGATAAAAAAATAAAAAAAACGTATTTTTTTATTAACATCACGGTTTAACCGCGATAAAATATAATCAAGGTTAAGGAATTAACCAAAAACAAAAGGAAGGAAGGACAGTATGCTAAGCCGAAAGCAAAAGAAAAAAGACCCTTGGTTGACACAACCAAGAGCCACAGTGATAGCGGCGATCATCGCACTGATAGCCGTGTTACTCCAACTCTTATTTAGATAAGAGTTACACACAGTTGTAGGAGGGGTGCAAGCCCCAACCCTACGACTTAAGTTTAGCATACTGTCCGGAGAAAAGCAATGGACGACAAAAGATGGGAAATCGGCGGTTTGGTCGCAGTAGGAGTGGTTATTGTAATTGTAATTTTAAATTTAATTAAGTAGGAGGTAGTTTCATGCTGAACGAACAAGAAAAAACAGCAGTTCGTGAACTGCTGAATAGCGTCAATGTTATCCGTAGTAAAACAGAAGAATTGGTTCAATTACAAACCGAACAGAAGATGCTTATTTACTATCTTCAGGGCGTGATAGATGCTTCAGATCAGGAGTAATGAAAGGTGTTGATTCTCGAGAACGTTCTAAAAATGTTCGGATACCTTTGCTATCAATTCCATTAATTTCTGATGAGATTGTAAAATTTTTATTAGTATTTTTCTTCAACAATTCTAGTATTTTATCTAATTTATTGTTAATCGTTTGGTTTGATGAATTTGCAAGAATATCGTCGATCTTATTATTCAAGTCATTTAATGTTGTTTGCTGTTGTTCTTTTTCGTCAGGCATGATAAAACCATCAAAACTTTTAATCATCTCGTGAAGTTTATTTTTGGCTACGTCAATGTCCTCTACTTCTAAGGAATACATGATTGTTCTATTGCTAGAAACATCAAAAGGCAAACTTTCTCCGTGATGAATAATCGGGATCATAGGCCGATTAAGAGCCTCTCTAAATCCTAGCTCATAAAGCATTAGGATTGTGGCCAGTCATATCTGCAATTACAAGATGATCATGTTTAAGATGACTAATAATACTGTCGTTGATATTTCCAGATGAACTTTCTTGATCGACTCGAACTACATTGTAACCTAGTTCTTCACAGACAGGTTTAATTAGATTTCTCAATACTTTGTTTGCGTGTTTATTGGTGGCATCTCCTGGTGAACCGATAGCAGTAACAACAAAACAAGTTTTATCAGACATAAATACTAACCCCAATCGTTTTTATTTTTATTATACCAAATAGCGATAGGAAATTAAATAATAAGGAGGTGAAAGAATGAAACCTAAACGATATCCGTATAGATTTAAACCAAATCGGGTGAATATTTTAGATAGTCGTTTCTATACACGACTAATTGTTGAAACTAGTGACGGTAAGAAAATAATAGCAGAAGTCACATTGGATGATGTAACTCCTGCTACAGGATATGTTATAAGGCTAAGACCGAAATATGACTAGCCTTTAGGAGGGAATGGATCTTTACCGTGACTGTCTCGGCTTTGGATTTTCCCATCTTTTCCATGAATGATTAGCTCGGAACCTTGATTTTGTGAAATCTGTCTAGCAATGTTTGTAGCTTCTCTCTTCGTAGTAGTATGAGCTGTTGCTCTAGAATTGCCAGCACCTTTCACGTTCCAACCGCCATTCTTGGCAGGTACGACATGTTGGTTTTTGCCCATAGTTTTTCCTCCTTTCCGTTGAAATTTTGACTAAAACGGTGAGAGGTCTCAGTCAAGATACATTATAATGCAAAAGCTTTTATTTGTCAATATATAGTGGTATAAAGGATTGAATATGTTGTGCGTACACAACATATAGTGTTTAAAATGTAGAAAAAGATTGAACAACAATTAAAATCAAGAGGCTGGTCAGTATATCGACTAGCTAAAAAATCAGGCATTTCTCAATCGAATTTTTCCAACTTAAAGGCTGGAAAATTGAAAGAGATGTCTTGAACGAATATGTGCAAATTAGCTGATGCACTAGAAGTCAGCTTGGACGAATTTAGATAGGAGGTGAAAGAATGCAGATTCTGCTATATAAGTTGAGAAAAGAACACGGCCTTTCTCAAAGAGAAATGGCAAAATTGATAAATAAAAGTGAAGTTACTTATCGAAATAAAGAATTAGGGAAGACGGCCTTCACTCAAAGTGAGATGTTTATAATCGCTCGACATTTCAATAAAGAGTTGGGCGATATATTTACACCCTGAACTTCACGAAACGTGAAATCCAAGAAAAGAGAATTTATGAACGAACTGAAAATAAGAAAAGACGGCGTTTATTTGAATAACCAAAAATTAAAAGGTGTGCAATCAATCAAAACAAAAAGCACGGCTGAAAGCAACCATGCTACTGTCTACTTAAAATTTACTGCCAAGTTGATTTGAAATGAGGTTGGTAATAACTTGTGATGAAATATCTTTCAGAACATCCAATGAAAAAGAGCCGACACTTTTGGCAATTTCCTTTGTTTTATTCCAGTTATTATCTTGACGTATATCATTAATGAAACGATGACCATAAGGTGATAGATCCTCAATGGAGAAGCCTCCAAAATAGTGTACCACTTTGAGGAATAATCCGCTGTGTTCGCATTGTCGTACATGGTAGAGGATTTCTTCTCGAGAATATTTTGGAGTAAGTTCTTTGAAAATCGATTCTTCAGAAACATCATTTGAATACGTCGCATTATTTTCTACAACAAAAAGAATATCTCGAATACAATCGGGATTTAGTCCCATAACTATCACCTCGTTTTTTTTTATTATACCAAATTTAGGAAGGAATACTATGAACGAACTTATTAATGTAACCTAGAATGATAGTTAGGAGTCAGCGGTGTCGGGTAGACAACTGAAAAGGAGCTTGAAGTGAAAACCCAATATGCCGATTGGTTCGATCAAATGATTGACTAAAGTTATTCAGAAAATCAAAATCTTTTGCTTCTCAAAAATGAGTAGCAAAAGATCAAGGGGGGGGGATAATATTGTCTAGAAATATCCACACCAAATCGATTTGAAAGTTGCTTGAAGCTTTGCCTTTTCTTTCTGAGTTCATAAATTTTAAGCTTATTATTGTACGTTAATTTAACAATAAAAACACTCCGAAAAGTTAAATTATTCTGTCTAACTTTTGAGGTGCAGTTGACATCAGGGAGTTTTTTTATGAACTCATGACAAAGCCCCCATCTTTTTTCATCCTCTAGATTATGGTATAATGGAGTGATATTGTTAGAAGGAAGAAGACATGAATATTCAACAATTACGCTATGTTGTCGCGATTGCCAATAGTGGTACTTTTCGTGAAGCAGCTGAAAAAATGTACGTCAGTCAGCCGAGTTTGTCTATCTCTGTGAGAGACTTGGAAAAGGAACTTGGCTTTAAAATTTTCCGTCGGACTAGTTCAGGGACTTTCTTGACCCGCCGCGGGATGGAATTTTATGAAAAGGCCCAAGAATTGGTCAAGGGCTTTGATGTTTTTCAAAACCAGTATGCTAATCCTGAGGAAGAAAAGAAGGAATTCTCGATCTCGAGTCAGCACTATGATTTTCTTCCCCCTTTGATTACCCAATTCTCAGTCCTTTATCCTGAGAATAAAGACTTCCGGATCTTTGAGTCGACAACAGTTCAAATCCTGGATGAAGTGGCTCAGGGTCATAGTGAACTGGGGATTATCTATCTCAATAAGCAAAATACAAAAGGGATCATGCAACGGGTGGATAAACTTGGCTTGGAAGTCGTTGACCTGATTCCTTTCCAGACCCATATCTATTTGCGCAAGGGTCATCCATTAGCTAAGAAAGAATCCTTAGTGATGGAGGACTTGGCACACCTACCGACTGTTCGCTTTACCCAGGAAAAGGATGAATATCTCTACTATTCGGAGAACTTTGTCGATACGAGTAGCAGTTCCCAGCTCTTCAATGTGACGGACCGCGCAACCCTGAATGGGATCTTAGAGCGGACCGATGCCTATGCGACCGGTTCTGGCTTCTTGGATAGCCAGTCGGTGAATGGCATTACCGTTATCCCCTTGATCGATGATCTGAATAATAAAATGGTCTATGTCAAACGGGAAGAGGTAGATCTCTCACCAGTGGCTGAGAAGTTTGTCCAAGTCATGGAAGCCTACTTTGATGAGAAGAGGTAGGCAATGAAGAGAAATAAGTATTTTTATTAGTATCCTCCTCTTGATCTTCCTAGATCAAGCGGTGAAGGGATATGTTGTCAAGGAAATCCCGCTAGGGGGTATGCGTCGCTTCATTCCCAAAGTGGTTAGTCTGACCTACCTCAAGAATTCTGGAGCGGCCTTCTCCATGTTAGAAAACCAACAGTGGTTCTTTACCATTATTACCCTGATTGCGATGGGGGCAGCCTTTGTCTATCTCTATCGTCATATCAAAGGCTCCATTTGGCTCTTGTTGGGATTGACCTTGATTATTTCAGGGGGAATCGGCAACTTTATTGACCGGCTCCGTCAGGGTTTTGTCGTCGATATGTTCCACTTGGATTTTATGAATTTTGCCATCTTCAATGTAGCAGACATCTATTTAACCATCGGTGTGGGACTGCTACTGATTTATCTTTTGAGAGAGGAGAGCCATGGAAGTTAGAGTAGAAGTCGCTGGAGCGCGACTGGATAAGGCCGTCTCAGAGTTGACTGAACTCTCACGTGGCTTGGCCAATGAGCAGATCAAGGAAGGAAATCCTCGTCAACGGTCAAGTCAAAAAGGCTAAATATACCGTAAAAGAAGGGGATGTTATCAGCTATGAAGTCCCTCAAGTGGAAGAAGTGACCTATGAGGCAGAAGATATCCCCTTAGAGATTGTCTATCAGGATGCGGATGTCGCCGTGGTCAACAAGCCCCAGGGCATGGTGGTCCATCCGAGTGCCGGCCATACCAGTGGGACCCTGGTCAATGCCCTTATGTATCACATCAAGGACTTGTCAGGGATCAATGGTGAGCTTCGTCCAGGAATCGTCCATCGGATTGACAAGGACACCTCTGGCCTTCTCATGGTGGCCAAGAATGATGCGGCCCATGTAGCACTGGCAGATGAGCTCAAGGCTAAGAAGTCCTTGCGCAAGTATTGGGCTATTGTCCACGGCAATCTTCCCAACGATCGGGGTGTCATTGAGGCGCCGATTGGACGGAGTGACAAGGACCGCAAGAAACAGGCTGTGACAGCCAAAGGAAAACCAGCTCTGACCCGTTTCCATGTTTTGGAGCGTTTCGGGGATTATAGCTTGGTCGAGCTGCAATTGGAGACAGGCCGGACCCACCAGATTCGGGTTCACATGGCCTACATTGGCCATCCGGTCGCTGGTGATGAAGTCTATGGCCCTCGCAAGACTTTGAAAGGCCATGGCCAGTTCCTCCATGCCAAGACACTGGGCTTTACCCATCCACGGACGGGAGAAGTCATGGAGTTTTCAGTGGAGGTACCGGAGATTTCCAAGAAACCTTGGAGCAGCTCCGTCAAGAATAAGCATTCAATCATCAAAACGAGTTTACCTCTTGTGGTTCAAACTCGTTTTTTTGTGGGGAAACGGCGCTCCTGGTCTGCTCTTAGTAATTTTTAAGGCTTTCATGGTATAATGTTACAATCGAATACTCTGGAGAATGAATGGATGAAGAATAAGCGAATTGTGTTTAAGGTAGGGACCTCTTCCCTGACCAATCAAGATGGGAGCTTGTCTCGGAGCAAGGTCAAGACCATCACCCAGCAACTGGCTCTCTTGCATGAGCAAGGGCATGAATTGATTTTGGTATCTTCGGGTGCGATCGCAGCTGGATTTGGTGCACTGGGCTTCAAGAAACGCCCGACCAAGATTGCAGACAAGCAGGCTTCTGCAGCAGTTGGCCAAGGTCTGCTGTTAGAAGAATATACCTCTAATCTACTGGTACGCGACATCGTATCTGCCCAGGTCCTCTTGACCCAGGATGACTTTGTCGATCAACGCCGCTATAAAAATGCCCACCAGGCCCTTTCTGTCCTCTTGCAAAGAGGGGCCATTCCGATTATCAATGAGAACGATACAGTTTCGATTGAAGAACTCAAGGTCGGAGACAACGATACCCTGAGTGCTCAAGTGGCAGCCATGGTCCAGGCGGATCTCTTGGTTTTGCTGACGGATGTCGATGGTCTCTACACGGGACATCCCCAAAAGGATCCGACTGCCAAACGTTTGGAACGGATCGATTCGATTAGCAAGGACATTATCGAGATGGCCGGTGGAGCAGGCTCAAGTAATGGGACAGGAGGCATGCTGACAAAAATCAAAGCAGCCACCATCGCCACAGAATCAGGTGTACCTGTTTACATTTGCTCGTCCCTGAAAGAAGATGCTCTTCTAGAAGCGGCAGAGAAAACTCAGGATGGCAGCTATTTTACAGCTCAGGACAAGTTTTTGCGCAATCAGAAACAATGGCTGGCCTTCTATGCCCCTAGCCAAGGGTCTGTATGGCTGGATCAAGGAGCGGTTAAGGCTGTCAAAGAAGAGGGTAAGAGTATCCTTGTGTCTGGTGTGGTAAAGGTTGAGGGAGCCTTCTCTTTCTCCGATATTATCGCGGTTCATGATGCAGAGACTGGACAGGTCATTGGGAAAGGGCGTACCCGCTTAGGGGCTGCAGCCATTAAGGATTTGCTCCATGGGCAAAAGCCAAAGGGCATCGTCATTCACCGGGATGATTGGATTACCATCACACCTGAGGTAGAACTCTTATTTACAGAATTTTAAAGGAGGGATTAGATGGAGACGATCGATCAGATTCGCCTGGCTAAACAGGCCAAAAAAAGTATTAATACTGCAACAAGTGATGAGAAAAATAAAGCCTTAAGAGCGATGGCCGACACCTTGGTTGACGCCACAGCTGACATTTTGGCTGCTAATCAATTGGATATGGAAGCAGCTCAGGGCCGGATTTCGGAGGTGATGCTGGATCGCCTGCTCTTGACAGAAGAGCGCATTCAAGTCATGGCTGATGGGATTCTCCAAGTGGCTGCCCTACCCGATCCAGTGGGAGAACTCTTAGAGGAGCGGACCCTGGAGAACGGTTTGGTCATTCAAAAGAAACGAGTGGCCATGGGGGTCATTGGGATTATCTATGAAAGTCGTCCCAACGTGACCTCTGATGCAGCAGCCTTGGCCCTGAAAAGCGGGAGTGCCGTTGTCCTGCGTAGTGGCAAGGATGCCTATCAGACGGCTCATGCCATCGTTAGCGCCTTAAAGACAGGTTTGCAAGCGACCACTATTGATCCCGCTGTCCTCCAGTTGGTCGAAGATACCAGTCGGGAGAGCAGTCTGGTTATGATGAAGGCCAAGGGGGATCTAGACCTTCTCATCCCACGTGGGGGAGCTGGCTTGATCCAGGCAGTCGTAGAGCAAGCAATTGTCCCTGTGATTGAGACAGGAACAGGGATTGTTCACGTCTATGTCGATCAAGCGGCAGATTTAGACAAGGCTCTCAGTATCATTCAGAATGCCAAGACCAGCCGACCATCCGTCTGCAATGCTATGGAAGTCCTCTTGGTGCATGAAGCTATTGCAGGGGACTTTCTGCCACTAGTGAAGAAAGTCTTGGTAGACGAGGCTCCGGTACCAGTGGAGATGCGCTTGGATGCTCAAGCCCAGCAAATCATTAACGGTTCACCAGCTTCTGAGACTGACTTTGATACGGAATTCTTAGATTATGTCATGGCCGTGAAGGTCGTCCCTTCTGTAGAAGAAGCCATCGTTCATATCGAAGCCCACAGTACCCACCATTCAGATGCTATTGTCTCTGAAGATGCGACAGCCATTGAACTCTTCAGTAACCAGGTAGACTCGGCGGCCGTTTATGTCAATGCATCGACCCGCTTCACAGATGGCGGAGAGTTCGGCCTAGGCTGTGAGATGGGCATCTCGACCCAGAAGTTGCATGCGCGTGGTCCCATGGGCTTGCGTGAGCTAACCAGTTATAAGTATCTGGTCACTGGAAATGGTCAAGTGAGGTAAGTCATGAAAGTAGCATTTATCGGACTTGGGAATATGGGAGCCAGTCTGGCCAAAGCGGTCGCAAAAGAAGTAGCAGCTACAGGCCTACTTTTGGTCAACCGCTCCCCTCAAAAGGTGGAAGAATTCATCAAACAGTTTGGGGGAACAGTGTCTGATCTTGAACAGGCCTTTAAAGAGGCGGAGGTCATCTTCTTAGGGGTCAAACCCTACCAGATCTGTCCTCTCCTAGAAGAGTATCAAGGAATCTTGGCTCAACGCTCCAATCTCTTGCTGGTATCCATGGCTGCAGGCCTGGAGCTAGAAAAAATGGCTGATGTGATCCAGAATGACCAGGTGGGTCTCATCCGCATCATGCCCAATACGCCCGTAGCCATTGGTCAAGGGGTTATCAGTCTGGCTCGCTCTCAAGCAGTGACAGATCAGCAAGTAGCCCAAGTCAACCAGCTCTTAGCAGGAGCAGGGGCTCTCTACGAAATCGAGGAAGCATTAATGGATCCTGCAACGGCTGTTGCAGGCTGTGGTCCAGCCTTTGTCTATCAGATGATTGAAGCTATGGCGGATGCAGGAGTAAGCTTAGGGCTTACTCGAGAGCAAGCCTTGCAAATGGCGGCCCAGACCTTCCAAGGAGCTAGTCAAATGGTCCTAGAGACAGGCGAGCACCCAGCCCGCTTGCGAGATGCAGTTTGTAGCCCAGGTGGCTCTACCATCGCAGGAGTCAACCGCTTAGAACAAGTCGGTTTACGGGGCGACATTATTGCAGGTGTGGAAGCTGCCTACAAACGCACCCAGGAAATGGGACAAGAGGCAGGGGGAAATTAGATAAAATAATTGGTCAAAACCAAGCTTGTAGAACAGTGACGAACTGTTCTTTTATACAAATCTAACAAATTCAGAGTTATCAAATCCTCTATTGAAACTTTCCAAAGTGAGAAAAGTGAGAGTGGGACAGAAATCGGTAATTCATTAGAATTCGATTTCGTCGTCCCACCTCCGCACAGTTGAGTAGGGCTATGAAAGCTGATGAAATCAGCGTAGTAGAGCCCACTCAACCACTGCGTCTTGCTCGACAATGCAAAGACAATTGAGAGGCTAGGACTTTTGTTCCAGCCTCAATCGGGAGTTTGAAACCTTAGGTTCAAAACTAAGTCATGGAACTTTTACGAAGTTCGCTGACGTCCGTTCTCACCTAAGGAAAGTTTCTAAGAGGACTTTATTTTCAATGTAAAAGATTGGTTTTTTAGCCAATCTTTTTTACGTTAGAGAGCCTCAATTTCTACCAAACCATTTTCAGTCAGACGATAGATTTTTTGGCAGACTTCTTTGAGGAAGGAACGATCGTGGGACACTGTAACTAGTCCACCTGGGTAGTCTGCGAATAGGCGACGAATTTCTGGTTGGGAAGTGGGGGAAAAATTACGAGTAGGTTCGTCCAAGAGCAGAAACTGGGGACTTGTAAGCACTAATTGAAGGAGAAAGAGTTTTCCTTGCTGGCCACCAGAAAGTTCAGAGATCGGATGGTGCATTTCAGAATAGGTAAAGTTGAGGGAGGCTAAATGCAATTGAATGGTGTTGATTTCTTCGCGATCGCCTGAATGCTGTAGAAATTGAACGGGTGTCTGAGTTAGAGGGAGGCGTTCAGTGTAATCTTGAGGCATATAGGCAGTTCGGATACTCTTATTCTCTTGTAAAAGATCCCAGATCATTTTTAGGAAAGTGGATTTCCCAACACCGTTGGAACCGATAATCCCTATCTTATCCTGCCCTTGAAGTGTGAGGGAGAGGTTCTTGACTAGGACACGATCACCAATTGCGAGCTCTTCCTGATCTAAGAGAAGGACACGTTTTTGAGGAGACAAGGGTGTGAGGGAAGGGAAATGCAGATTGATGATTTCCTCATCATAGGGTTGGGAAGTCATGGATTGGAATTCTCGCTCGAAGCGCTTTTCTTGTGAGAGGAGGGACTTCATTTTCTTTGCCAGGAGACGTCCAGCAGTGCTATCTTTGGTGTTTCGTAAGGAGGTTTCGACTTGCTGACGGACACGACGGTGCTTCTCCATTGTTTTTTTGTAGGCTCGTTGATCGTTGGCCGCTTGCTGAGACTGTTGCTTAAATTGTTGTTCCCTCTGGATACTATAGTCTTGATAGCCTAGGTGCTCTACGATGGTTTCAGCTTCCTTGCGGTGTTTGATCTGTCTGAGGTGTATGATGGTATCCGCCGTCTGAGTCAAAAAATCCTCATGATGGGAAATAAATATTATGGTTTGGGGGCTCGTTTGGATCATCTGCTGGAGCCAGTCCAAGGTCTCCAAATCCAGATCATTTGAAGGTTCATCTAAAAAAAGCAATTCATGAGGACAACAAAGCTCGTGAAGCAGTTGGACCTTGAGGGCTTCTCCTCCAGATAGACTTCCTATAGTTTGGGAGCTTGTAAAGCGCTCGCTATTAAAATTCAATTGATCAGCCAGTCTGTAGAGGGTGGCATAGTCTAGCTCGTCCTCTCCAAAAAAATATTCTTCCAAGGTTTTTCCCTTCAAAGCTTCCGGTAAAGTCTGGGGAATATAGGCATAGGAGTGAAGGAAGTGGTGATTTCTCCTTCTATGGTCAGATAATCTGGTAGAGATTTTGGGGACATGAGGACCTGAAGTAAGGAAGATTTTCCATTCCCTTCTTCGCCAATAATAGCAACTTTTTCTCCTTCATGAATCGTTAGGGACAGATTGCGAACCAGATCGCGTAAATCTTTTGTGTGGCGGATGGTGAGGTGGGATAGTTTTAGCATAAGATTCCTTTCTACTGGGACAAAAAAACAGCTCTACCTATTTAGTAGAGCTGTATTCAAGTGGAACCCAAACAGAAAAAGACCTAATATAGCTAACAAGAAGTTGGAGAATAGGCAAAAGGGTACACAAAAAGAGATAGAACAAGCAGTCCACTAAATAAAGTATCTTATTTAACGAAACTTAGTTGTTCATATCTCCTTACCTCCGAATGTGATTAGCTTTATTCTATTCCTTTCATTCCTTCTTGTCAAGGAAATTCTTACTTTACCCTCCCTTTTCTGCTCGGGCTTTGGTGCGAAATGTGGTATAATAAAGGTTATGCAAGCTAAACCGTCCTCTGCCTATGTGCATATTCCATTTTGTACCCAGATTTGTTATTATTGTGACTTTTCGAAGGTTTTTATCAAGAATCAACCGGTCGATGCCTATCTGGAACACCTGATCCAGGAGACCCGGTCATATGAGATTGGCAAACTCCGGACCCTCTACATCGGTGGAGGGACCCCGACAGCTCTATCTGCCCAGCAACTGGCCTATCTCTTGACAGAATTGCCCAAGGTCATGGACCTATCGGAGGTAGAGGAGTTTACCATCGAGGCCAATCCTGGAGATTTGGATCCAGATAAGATCGCAGTCCTCAAGGACTCTCAGGTCAATCGGGTCTCTCTGGGGGTTCAAACCTTTGATAATAAAATGTTGAAGAAGATTGGTCGGAGCCACCAGGAGCAGGATATCTATGACAATATCCGTCACCTCAAGCAGGCAGGCTTTGACAATATTTCGATCGACTTGATCTATGCTCTGCCCGGTCAGACCATGGACCAGGTCAAGGAAAATGTCGCTAAGGCGATTGATCTGGACATTCCCCACATGAGTCTCTATAGCTTGATTTTAGAGAACCACACGGTCTTTATGAATCGGATGAGACGGGGCAAGCTTCCTCTACCGAAAGAGGAGCTGGAAGCAGAGATGTTCGAGTACATCATTGAGGAATTGGAAAAAGCAGGCTTTGAGCACTATGAGATTTCCAATTTTTCCAAGCCTGGCTTTGAAAGCCGCCACAATCTGGTCTACTGGGATAATGCAGAATACTATGGTCTAGGAGCAGGAGCTTCTGGTTATGTGGATGGGATTCGCTACAAGAATCACGGACCTATCCGGCATTATCTGGAGGCAGTTGAAGCAGGTAAGGCTCGAATCACAGAGGAGCACCTGACACTGGAAGAGAAGATGGAAGAGGAGTTGTTCCTCGGTCTACGGAAAAAGACAGGTGTGTCCAAGGCACGTTTTGAAGAAAAATTCGGTGTGTCCTTTGACCAACGCTATGGACAAGTGGTGGCCAGTCTAACGGAGCAGGGACTTTTGGTTCCAGATGACAAGCAAGTTCGGATGACCAAGAGAGGTTTGTTCCTTGGTGATACCGTAGCAGAGAAATTTATATTGGAGTAAACGATGGCTAAAATTTATCAGTATGACATGAAGGTTCCCTTTGATATGAGCGATGTGAATGGCTTTATCAAGATGCCACAGCTCATCCTCCTGTCCTTGCAGGTCTCAGGCATGCAGTCCATGGAGCTGGGGGTCAGTGACAGGGACTTGCTCGAGCAGCGCAATCTGGTCTGGATCATCACCGACTATGACATCACGGTTCATCGCCTACCGGTTTTTGATGAACTGATTACCATTGAGACTCAAGCCCTCGCCCACAATCGTCTCTTTTGCTACCGTTCCTTTGTCGTTAGAGACCAGAAGGGGGAAGCGATTGTCGAGATGGTGGCGACCTTCGTCTTGATGGATCGGGACAGCCGCAAGGTCCAATCTGTACCAGAGGAGATCACAGAGCCATATGAGTCACCATTTGAGAAGAAGATCCGCCGTGGTCCACGCTATCCAGAGCTGAATGGGGCCATGGAGCAGGACTACCATGTGCGTTTCTATGATTTAGATATGAACGGCCATGTCAACAACAGCAAGTACTTGGACTGGGTCTTTGAAGTCATGGGAGCGGAATTCCTAACCCAGCATATCCCAAAACGGGTCCATCTTAAGTATGTCAAAGAAGTATTACCTGGAGGGATGATCACCTCTAGCGTCGAGCGGGAAGGGATGATCAGCAATCATGTCATCTCATCAGAAGGCCAAATCCATGCCCAAGCCCTCATCACTTGGGAAGAAATAGATAAGGAAACATTATGGAAAAACGAAGATTAAAACAGAAAAAAGAAGACTTGATGGAGGTTCAACGGCGGGTTGTTGCTTATGCTCGTCGTAAGAAAAATCCCCTCTATGTGTTGGGAGATGGTTTCTTAACCTTAGTCGCAGCCTTTTATATCTTTATTGAAGAAGCAGTTCGCTTTGTCCGCTATCGGTTGAGTTTTGAAGCCTTTATGCGTTTTCTAAAGGAAGATGTTCGCTGGTATCGTGTCTGGATTCATTTGATTTTGGCCTTTATCCTGCCTGTCGTTGTCTTTTCCTTGAGTATCACCAGCCAAGCAGGTAGCTTCTGGAGTAACTTCTTTGATAAGCTCTCCCAAGGTGTCCTCTTTAGTACGACTGTCAGCCTCGCAGCGACTTTAATGACAGATTTCATCGAGACCATGAAGCCTATCCAGGAAGGGAAAGAAAGCAATGAGGAAAAAGAGACCGGCGTCTATACCATTACCATTGATCAGGCTAAGATCGGTGGCTTGATGGTGACCATCGTCATCTTGATGATTTCATCCTTCCTCTTTACTCAGGCTGGAAAAGCAAGTATCAATTTCTTCGGTCTTGTCCTTCAATTTGCCTTATACGGGGCTTGCTTGCTTCTGTATGGAGCAGGAGGCCAGTTTCAAGATCAGGAGAAAGTAGCAGAGGAAGCAAGTGAAAAAGGAGATCAAGAATCCCATGACTTATAAGGGTTATTTAATTGACTTAGACGGAACCATCTACAAGGGCAAAGAGCGGATCCCAGCTGGGGAAGCCTTTGTCCACGAATTGCAAGAGCGTCAGATTCCCTATCTCTTTGTGACCAACAATACTACTCGGACACCGGAAATGGTTCAAGAGATGCTGGCAGGCCAGTTCAATATCGAAACGCCACTGGATACCATCTATACAGCGACACTAGCAACCATTGATTATATGGTGGACATGAATCTTGGGAAAACTGCCTATGTCATTGGAGATGTGGGCTTGAAACAGGCCATTGCTGAAGCAGGTTTCGTCGAAGATACTGTAAATCCAGCCTATGTCGTGGTGGGTCTTGATTGGGAAGTGGACTACGAGAAATTCTCCATTGCAACCTTGGCTATTCAAAAGGGAGCCCATTTCATCGGGACAAATCCAGACCTTAATATTCCGACAGAGCGCGGAATGATGCCAGGGGCTGGTGCTCTAAATGCCCTGATCGAAGCGGCAACGCGCGTGAAGCCAACCTTTATCGGTAAGCCCAATGCCATCATCATGGATAAGGCCATCTCTCACCTGGGACTAGAGCGCGAAGAAGTGGTCATGGTAGGAGACAATTACCTGACCGACATCCGAGCAGGGATTGACAATGGCATTCCTACTTTGCTAGTGACCACTGGCTTTACCAAGCCAGAAGAAGTGCCAGACCTACCCTTGCCACCAACGCACGTCCTATCGAGCTTAGCGGAGTGGGATTTCGATGCGTGATCGGTTAAAGTAACGGGCTTTGTCCTCTGGCTCTTAGCAACGGTGATTTTGGGGACCATTCTACTAGCCTGGTTGATCTATCCCATGGAGATTAGCTGGTTACGAATCCAGAATAGGACTGGTTTGGCTCCTGCAGTCATCCAGAAGAATTTTCAGATCCTCATGCAGTATTTGACCAGTCCTTTTACCTGGAAGCTGGACATGCCGGATTTTCCATCCTCTCCGGATGGGCTCCATCATTTTCAAGCAGTCAAATACCTCTTTCACCTGACCCAAGCCTTGTTCTTGGTCTTGTTGCCAGTAGCTGTACGATTTATTCGAACAGTGATGCGTAAGGGCTACGCAGGCCTCTATCGCCCTTTATTTGGCGGGATGGTTCTCTTGCCGATTATCATAGGAGGAGTGCCCCTCTTTATTGGTTTTGATCAATTCTTTACCCTCTTTCACCAAGTCCTCTTTGTCGGAGATGCTACCTGGCTCTTTGATCCTTATCGGGATCCGATTATTCTAGCTTTACCGGAGGACTATTTCCTACATGCCTTTCTGATTTTCTTTGTTCTGTATGAAGGGGCTTTTGGATGGTGCTACGGGTGGAGTCGGAAAAGAAAAACAGTAGATTAGTGGAGTGAATGGATGAAACAGTTCAATCGATTTATAGATCCCAAAAAGGATTTGGGAAGCTTTTCAGGGATGGTTTGCCTCTATCTCTTGGTCATGGTCTTTGTCAGCATCATTTCGACCTTTGCCGTTACCCTCTTTATGTTTGGACGGTATGGATTGGAGATGGCAGAGAAGCAGGAGTATGTAGAAAAAATCATCAATGGAAATGGGATTAGCTACTTGATATCTGTCAGTATAGGTGTCCTCCTATTTGCCCTTTATCGGCAAGGATCCCTCTTTAAAGGAGATGTGAGACAAAAGGGACGCAAGATGACCTGGCAGACTTTCTTAGTGTTCATTGCCTTCTTGGGGTTTGCCCAATTGGCTTCTAGTGCCTTATCTCAGCTCTTAGACCACATGATGGAAACCTTGGGCTTTTTCAAGCCTCAAGAGGACATGTCTGAACAACTCAGCCAATCTTGGAGTCTCTTGCTCTATGCGACCCTAATCGGTCCTATCACAGAGGAATTGGTATTCCGGGCAGCTGGACTGAGAGCCTTAGAAAAGTATGGAAAAGTCTTTGCGATCGTCATGACAGCCTTGGCTTTTGGAATGTTCCATGCCAATTTTGATCAGTTGTTCTTTGCGACAATTATCGGCTTTGGCTTTGGCTACTTGACCTTCGAGTATTCGATCTGGTGGGCTATTTTCTACCATATCTTTAACAACCTGGTCCTCTCTCAAGGGCTTCATTACCTCGGCACGCATGTCAATATGAATGTGGCCGAGTGGGTTCAAATTCTAGTCTTTTTAGGTGGAACCATCGCCTTTACCATCGTCTTGATTTTAAAGAGAAAAGCTATTTTTCACTACATTCAAGAAAACCGACCAGCACCAGGCGTCTTCCAAAGAAGCATGTATTCCTTCTGGTTCTGGGTCTTGGTCCTTGGGACAACTCTTATGTCCTTACTTCCTTACCTAAGAGGCTATTAATATCAAAGAGGCTGGGACAAAAGTCCTAGCCTCTCAATTTTTTTTGGATTGTCGAGCAATACGCAGTGGTTGAGTGGGCTCTACTACGCTGATTTTATCAGCTTTTACAGCCCTACTCAACTGTCCCACCCTCTTTTTTGCTATAATAGAGAGTATGAATAACTTGATTAAATCCAAGCTCGAGCTTTTGCCGACGAGTCCGGGCTGTTACATTCACAAAGACAAGAACGGTACCATTATCTATGTGGGGAAGGCCAAAAATCTTCGCAATCGGGTGCGGTCCTATTTCAGAGGGAGCCACGATACCAAGACAGAAGCTCTGGTATCTGAGATTGTGGATTTTGAGTTTATCGTCACCGAGTCCAATATTGAGGCCTTGCTTCTTGAGATCAACCTGATTAAGGAGAACAAGCCCAAGTACAATATCATGCTCAAGGACGATAAGTCCTATCCCTTCATCAAGATTACCAATGAGCGCTATCCGCGCCTCATCATCACGCGCCAGGTCAAAAAGGATGGTGGTCTCTATTTCGGTCCCTATCCAGACGTAGGAGCGGCCAATGAGATCAAGCGGCTTTGGATCGGATTTTCCCATTCCGCAAGTGTACCAATCCTCCTTCCAAGGTCTGTTTTTACTACCATTTAGGGCAATGCATGGCTCACACAGTCTGCCACAAGGACGAGGCCTATTTCAAGGGCATGGCCCAGGAGGTTTCTGATTTCCTCAAGGGGCAGGATGACAAGATTATCGATGAGCTCAAGCTCAAGATGACTACCGCTGCGCAAAACATGGAATTTGAGCGGGCGGCTGAGTACCGCGATCTGATCCAGGCCATCGGGACCCTGCGGACCAAACAGCGGGTCATGGCCAAGGATTTGCAGAACCGGGATGTCTTTGGCTACTACGTGGACAAGGGCTGGATGTGTGTACAGGTCTTCTTTGTCCGTCAGGGCAAGCTGATCGAGCGCGACGTCAATCTCTTCCCTTACTACAATGATCCGGACGAGGATTTCTTGACCTATGTGGGGCAGTTTTACCAGGAGAAATCTCACCTGATCCCCAATGAAATCCTGATCCCTCAGGATATCGATGAGGAAGCGATCAAGGCCCTAGTGGATACCAAGGTCCTCAAGCCCCAGCGTGGGGAGAAGAAGCAGTTGGTCAATCTAGCCATCAAGAATGCGCGTGTCAGTCTGGAGCAGAAGTTCAATCTCCTTGAAAAATCCATGGAAAAGACCCAAGGTGCTATTGAAAACCTTGGAAAACTTCTGCAAATCCCAACCCCTGTGCGCATTGAGTCTTTTGACAACTCCAACATCATGGGGACCAGTCCAGTTTCAGCCATGGTGGTCTTTGTCAATGGGAAGCCAAGCAAAAAGGACTACCGCAAGTACAAGATCAAGACTGTCGTCGGTCCAGATGACTATGCCAGCATGCGGGAGGTCATTCGGAGACGTTACAGCCGTGTCATGCGGGATGGCTTGACGCCACCAGATCTGATCGTTATCGATGGAGGACAGGGCCAGGTCAATGTCGCTAAGCAAGTCATTCAGGAAGAGTTGGGGCTGGATATTCCCATTGCAGGCCTGCAAAAGAATGACAAGCACCAAACCCATGAATTGCTCTTTGGCGATCCTCTCCAAGTTATCGAACTCTCTCGGACCTCGCAGGAATTTTTCCTCCTGCAACGGATCCAGGATGAAGTCCACCGTTTCGCCATCACCTTCCACCGCCAGCTCCGATCCAAGAATTCCTTCTCTTCTCAGCTGGACGGCATCGAAGGCTTAGGACCAAAACGCAAACAGTTGCTGATGAAGCACTTCAAGTCACTGACCAAGATCAAGGAAGCTACTGTGGATGAGATCGTCACGGTTGGTATCCCACGAGCAGTCGCGGAGGCAGTGCAAGCCAAGCTCCATCAAGGTCAGCAAGCAGAAGCAAGTCCCTTGATGGAAGTGGCGGAGAATTCTGAACAATACCAATCATAAGGAGTTTATAATGAACCATCGAATCGCTATTTATCTGATATACACGGAGATACGACAGCCCTGGAGGAAGTGATTGCAGATGCGCGTGCTCTAGGTGCGACAGAATACTGGCTTTTAGGGGATATTTTGCTACCGGGACCTGGAAGAGAGGACCTTTTTGAATTGCTAGATACGATTCCGATTACAGCAGCTGTTCGTGGAAATTGGGACGATTGTGTCCTAGAGGCCTTGGATGGCGAGTACGGGCTTGAGGATCCGCAGGAGATCCAGCTTCTTCGTCTCACTCAGTACCTCATGGAAGGACTAGATACCAAGCGGATTGATTGGCTTCGATCCCTTCCCTTGGTAGAGAAGAAGGAGGTCAATGGTATTCGTTTTTCACTGACCCACAACTTGCCAGAAAAGAATTACGGTGGAGACTTGCGTCCAGCTAATGCGACGGAGAACTTTGACCAATTGCTGGATGATCAGACGGATATGGCGATCTACGGTCATGTTCACAAGCAGTTGCTTCGCTATGGCAGTCAGGGCCAGCAGATTCTTAATCCAGGGACTATTGGCATGCCATATTTCGACTGGGAACCAATTCAAAACCACAGAGCTCAGTATGCTCTGATTGATGTCGAAGAAGATGGAGTGACCAACCTGCACTTTCGTAAGGTAGCCTATGACTATGAAGCAGAGCTCCAAGATGCCAAGGACAAGGGCCTTCCTTTTATTGAGATGTACGAAGAATTGAGACGCGAGGATAACTATCGGGGTCATAACCTCGATCTCCTAACTTCTTTGATTGAACAACACGACTATCTAAAGGAGGCTAATGCTTTCCTTCAGTCTATAAATACGCATAAGGGGTAAGTAATAAAGAAATGGGATTAACTGTTGATCAGCATAGAGAGCTTGTGGTAAATGATATCCAACAAGCCCTTCAACATGTTTTTGGTGAGCATTTCGAAATTGTAGATGTAGAAACGACGGCCCGGAGTGCTTATGGTCCGACTTTATTCTTGAGGTTCATCTTGAAGAGTATAAGACAGCAATAAATATGTTGGTTGAAGATAACGATGTATCACTCCTCTGGGGTCCTGAAAGATTCGGGATGGAGTTTTTGTATGATCGAGATCGTTTTCGAGATAGCTTCGGAAAGATCAAAGCTTATCTGGATCAACCAGGCCTGATGTTATCTGAAGCACTGACTCCTGATAATCTCTTAAAAAAAGCGTCTCCTCCTTAAAAGAATGATAGAATCTACCTTTGAGGGAATAGCAATAATAGACTTCTGGAGAAGACCCTTCGAAAAGAATGAACCCTTTAGGGTTGTCTTTACTTGTTTGTTGCCTCATTATCCAGCTTTTTTTAGCCTTGAGATAGCGGGTCAGCAGTTTGTCTTCTTAGAGATAGACCTCATGCCTTCTAGTATAGAGGACCAAGCATTTCCAATTCATCAGCCTATTGATCTAACCGTATCCAATATGACTTCTTTCTTGGATTGGTTTAAAGATAGTCTAGAAGGGAAGCTAGAAAAGAATGCTTCTACTGACACGTTTTCTGCTTTAAGGCTCCCTCTTGATCCTGCTACCGTTGAAGAAAAAGTTTCCCAAGCACAAGAGATAATCCGATCGACGTTTACAAAGGATATTTCTTTTATGGAAGCGAACAAACTGGTTAAGTCTAATTGTTTTTATGGCATTGATTTTTCAGTTCGATCTGAATATTATGATGCGATATTTTCAATTAGCTTGGTTGGACGACACTTTGCTCTTCGTGTTATGAAGCCAGATAAACCAGAAAAGAAAGACAATTGGATGATCAATGGCTTTCCTTATCTGCTGACGGAGGAAAATCTTAGCAAAGCGATCAGGGAAGCGGAGGCCTATTTTGCTAGACAGGTAGAACCAGTTGAAGCGAAAGTAGGATCAACTGAAAGTAATAGTGAAGTAAAACCAAGCACCCAAGCTCTGATAGAAGTAGACCAAGCCAAGGACAAAGAAGAATTGCTCAAAAAAGAGTATTTAGGATTAAGAAAACTATGGAAAGTCCAATTCCTGATTTTCTGTCTTTTGATAATCGCCGTCTTCGCCCTAGAAGTGTATATGGGGGGAGCTGGTTATAAGGCCTTTAAGATGAAAATTAAATATAGTTGGATTTCTGTCCATAGTTTCTCATTTCTCTTTCTGACCTTGTATGCATTGTTGACCCTCTTCCCGACTCAAAAGAGAGTCTATGAGCTCTTACCTCAAAACCCTAGTTGGAAATCTCTTTCGACCAAGAGAGTTCGCCTACCTAAGAAGGAAACTGGCTGGACCTCTTTAGTGATCCTAATCTTGCTTCTTCTAGGGACTCTTGATTTCCTCAGTCGCAAGCCGGAACCAAAGATTGAAAATCCGTTGAACTATCAAGAAATCAACAATCTCTATGAGGAAGAAAGAAATTCTCACTACGACGACATCATCAACAAAATCCAAGACTCTAGTGGCCAGTTCTTTGAAAAAGAAGGTCCCGCGTCGGAATAATCTGAGTCCATAGAAGGGCGGGTAGCCTAGTGGAAAAGGAAACAGGGTCCTCAATGAAAAAACTCTGCAAGCTCTTTCATTTTGTGTTAAAATAGAGGTAATAGAATTAGAAAAGGAAGTTGACTATGAAATTCCTAGAACTCAACAAAAAACGTCATGCGATCAAGCATTTCACAGACCAGCCGGTCGATCCAAAGGATGTGCGGACAGCTATTGAAATTGCGACCTTGGCACCAAGTGCGCACAATAGCCAACCATGGAAATTCGTGGTCGTTCGTCAGAAAAATGCGGAATTGGCTAAACTAGCCTATGGTGGGAACTATGACCAAGTCATGGAAGCACCTGTGACCATCGCTCTCTTTACGGATACCGATTTGCAACGTCGGGCTCGGAAGATTGCTCGTGTCGGTGGGGTCCAGAACTTCACAGAGGAGCAGTTGCAATACTTCATGCAAAACCTACCTGCAGAATATGCTCGCTACAATGAACAACAGATTAGCGATTACTTGGCATTGAATGCTGGATTGGTCGCAATGAACCTGGTATTGGCCCTGACGGACCAAGGAATCGGCTCAAACATCATCCTTGGCTTTGACAAATCAAAAGTCAACGAAGTCTTGGAAATCGAAGAGCGTTTCCGTCCAGAACTCTTGATCACGGTTGGTTACGCAGCGGAGAAGGTAGAACCTAGCTACCGCTTGCCAGTAGACGAAATCATCGAAAAACGCTAATAACAACAGAAAGAACCGGATGGTCCTCGTTTCGTACGATACAAGTCCGGTTTTCTAGAATCCTTTGGCAGGCTATTGGATAGTCACTGATGGAATTCTGGGATATTTAATTTAAATCGAAATTACGGAGGAATGCATGACAACAATTGACTTTAAAGCAGAAGTAGAAAAAAACGCCGCGAAGAAATGATGGCTGACCTTTTTCAGCCTCTTGGAAATCAACTCAGAACGGGATGACAGCCAGGCGGATGCGACTCACCCTTACGGACCTGGACCAGTCAAAGCTCTTGAGAAATTCTTGGAAATTGCTAAGCGTGATGGCTACGAAACAACCAATGTGGACAACTATGCTGGACACTTCACCTTTGGACAAGGGGAAGAAGAGCTCAGGGATCTTTGCCCACATGGACGTGGTGCCTGCAGGTAGTGGCTGGAATACAGACCCTTACAATCCTGAAATTATTGATGGCAAGCTTTATGCGCGTGGTTCATCAGATGACAAAGGGGCCTACAGTAGCTTGTTACTACGGTTTGAAAATCATCAAGGATCTGGGATTGCCAGTTTCTAAGCGCGTGCGCTTCGTTGTCGGTACAGATGAAGAATCTGGCTGGGGCGATATGGACTACTATTTCAAACATGTCGGTCTTCCTGATCCAGACTTTGGCTTCTCTCCAGATGCCGAATTCCCAATCATCAACGGGGAAAAAAAGGAAACATCACTGAGTACCTTCACTTTGGTAGTCAAAAATACAGGTCAAGCGCATCTTCATAGCTTCACCGGTGGCCTTCGTGAAAATATGGTACCAGAATCAGCGACAGCAGTCGTTTCTGGCCAATTACCAGATCTAGCTGGTCTCTTGGAGGTCTTTGCCAATGAACACCAACTTCGTTATGAGGTGGCAACAGAGGAAGACGGTAAATTTAAAGTCACCATTATCGGGAAATCTGCCCACGGCTCTACTCCAGAAGCTGGAATCAATGGAGCAACTTACTCGGCTCTCTTCTTGAACCAATTTGACTTCGGTGGAGATGCCAAAGCTTACTTGCAGGTGTCAGCTTCTCTTCTTCATGAAGACTTTGCTGGTGAGAAACTTGGCATTGCCCATGTGGATGAAAAGATGGGGGCTCTCAGCATGAATGCGGGTGTCTTCAACTTCGACGAAAACAGCTCAGATAACACTATTGCCTTGAACATTCGTTACCCTAAAGGAACAGATCCAGAAACCATCAAAGCTGGACTTGAAAAAGTAGAAGGAGTGGCGTCCGTTAGTTTGTCTGCTCACGGCCACACCCCTCACTATGTTCCAATGGAAGATGAATTGGTCTCAACGCTTTTGCGTGTCTATGAAAAACAAACCGGACTGAAAGGTCATGAGCAAGTAATCGGTGGCGGAACCTTTGGTCGTCTATTGAAACGTGGGGTTGCTTTCGGTGCTATGTTCCCAGACTATGTGAACACCATGCACCAAGCCAATGAATTTGCGGATGTAGAAGATCTCTACCGTGCAGCTGCAATCTACGCAGAAGCCATCTACGAACTCATCAAATAAGACGCTACTCAGTCGGCACTTGCTGGCTGAGTTTTTGCTTAGAGGAGGAGAAATGGAGCAACTGGAGCGGATCAAAGAGGCCATCATGGCCGATCCACAAAACAAAGACTATACGGATAAAGGGATCGAGCCCCTATTTGCGGCGCCAAAGACTGCTCGGATCAATATTATTGGTCAGGCTCCTGGTCTCAAGACCCAAGAAGCAGGCCTCTATTGGAAGGACAAGAGTGGAGACCGTCTAAGGGAGTGGTTAGGAGTCGATGAAGAAACCTTCTATCATTCGGGTCTATTTGCGGTCATTCCCATGGACTTTATTTTCCAGGGCATGGTAAGTCAGGGGACCTGCCACCTCGCAAGGGCTTTGCGGAAAAGTGGCACCCTCAACTCCTCAAGGAGTGTCCAGATATTGACTTGACTCTCTTGATCGGCCAGTACGCCCAAGCTTACTATCTCCATGAGAAGGTCAGTGGCAAGGTGACAGAGCGGGTGCGTCGGTACAAGGACTATCTGCCAGATTATTTCCCTCTGGTCCACCCTTCGCCCCGCAACCAGATCTGGATGGCCAAGAATCCCTGGTTTGAGGCAGAAGTGGTGCCAGCTCTCCAGGCTAGAGTCCAGCAGATTTTAAGAGAGTACAAAAAGAATAATGAGTGATAACCACAATAGGAGGTATTGCCATGAATGCATATCAAAAAGTCAAAGCCAAATTGGACGAACTCGGGATTGAATTTGATGTGGTGGAACACCCACCTGCCTTCACGACTGAGCAGGCCGATTCCTATATTGAAGGTCTAGAAGGGGTCCGGACCAAGTCCATGTTTTTGACCAACAAGAAGAAAACCCAGTACTATCTGCTCATCATGGATGACCAGAAACCCTTGGATATGGAGGATTTCAAAGAGCAAGTGGGAGCCAATCGGATCCGCATGGCTTCAGCTGAATCGCTAGCTGAAAAAATGCAATTACCAGCAGGGACGGTATCTCCATTTGGCTTGTTAAACAATGAAGAAAAAGATATTCTCGTCTATTTCGATCAGGACATTGTATCAGAAGAGATTATGACCTTTCACCCTAACACCAATGAAAAGACCATCTTTATCAAAACCCAAGACCTGTTCCACTTTTTAGAATCCATTGACTTTAACTATGAAATACTAACCTTGCCATAGTGGCATCAAAAAGGAGAAATCATGAAAGAAATTCCATTTAATGACTTGTAGCAAAGTACCAGGCAGGAGAAATCCAAGTCCTCGATGTCCGTGAGCAGGAGGAATATGATGCCCTCCATCTGGATGGAGTGACCTTACTTCCCTTATCAGTGTTGGCAGAACGCTATTCAGAGCTGAACAAAGACCAAGCCTATTATGTCATCTGCAAGTCTGGTCGACGCTCGGCCCGTGCCTGCCAATTTTTGGCAGAAGAGGGCTATGACGTGACCAACGTCCAAGGTGGCATGGATGCATTTGACTAGTTGGGAGATCGCAGCTTGTGGATTCCGGTAGAACATTGAATTCTAGTGGAAATTTTTATATAATATATCTGTATTTTGTTTTATAAGGAGATTATTTTATGATCAAACAGGATTGGCTTGATTACTTTGAAGCTGTGAACGGTCGTTCAGCAACTGAAACTGAGATTGCTCAAGCATTGGCTGCGGGTGAGTTCCCAAGAAGAACAAGCAGCGCAAGAGGCTTCACAATTTGTAGGGGCTCCAGTAGCTCCAGAGCAAGCAAACGCTGGCTTTGTTGCTGCCCCAGAAGCACCAGCTCCAGAAGTACCACAATTCGCTGCTGCCCCAGAAGCACCAGTGCAAGAGGCACCACAATTTGCTGCTGCCCCAGAAGCACCAGCTCCAGAAGTACCACAATTCGCTACTGCCCCAGAAGCGCCACTACAAGAAGCACCACAGTTCAATGCTGCACCAGAAGCGCCAGTTCAAGAGGCGCCACAATTTAGTGCTGCCCCAGAAGCGCCAGTGCAAGAAGCACCACAATTCGCTGCTGCCCCAGAAGCACCAGTGCAAGAAGCGCCACAATTTGCTGCTGCCCCAGAAGCACCAGTGCAAGAAGCGCCACAATATACTGCTGCGCCTGAAGCACCAGTACAAGAAGCGCCACAGTTCAATGCTGCGCCAGAAGCGCCAGCCTTTGGTGCTCAACCAAATGGCTTCCAACAAGCGCCTCAACAACAGCCGCAACCAGGATTTGGTCAACCAGCTCCAGGTCAAGCTCCAGGTCAAGGATTCCAACAAGCACCTTATCCAGGTCAACCTCAACCAGGTCAAGCCTATTATGCACAACCAAGTCAATTTGGTATAGCTGTTGGTGGTTATTGGAATTGGTTCCTTTCAGCCTTGAAACGTCCATCAGCAGAGTATAATACAAAAGCTCTCAATGGAATTTTGCAATATGTCTTGACAGCATTTGTCTTGACCTTGGCAACTTTTTTCACAGCTATTGGTTTTACAGGCGGATATGGAATGGACTTCCGTGCCTTTATGTTAACATTGATTTCAATGTTCTTTACTATTTATGCTTTCCAAGTAACAGGATTCTTTGTCCGTCGCGTGGTTCTTCAAGACAAGGAATATAGTTATGGTCGCTCATTTGAAGAGTTTGGACGCTTATCCGTCTACAATTTACCACTTGCTCTGCTTGCTTTCTTAACAGGACTTATTAAAGTTTATGAATTTTATGGATTAGTAAACTACCTCATTTTCTTATTATTCTTTGTTGGGACTTGCTATGTAGTTCACCTAGGTTTGAACAAATCAAGCTTAAAAGCTGACAGATTTTTGCTTTTGGTGGCATCATCTATAATCGTTTTTCTCATTGCAATCTTTGTCCTTTATGTGAATGCTCGTATTTTAGAACAAGTAGCTGCAGGTTTTATTCCAAATACTCCAAGTTTCTCAAACTTTAGATTCTAGATATACCATGAAATGGAAGGTGGGAGATCCACTTTCCCTATTTTATAGTGAGGGAGAAAAGATTCATGCAAAAGAAATGGGTAGAATTATTTGAAAAAGTAATCGGTCGTAAACCGACTGCTGAAGAATTTATTGCAGGAAGAGAGACTGGCTTTGATTTTAAGGCAATCAAATCGATTGCAGGAGTGGCGATTGATCAGGTACCAACGGAACCTACAGGACTAGGAAACCAGGAACCGGTAGAAGAGGTTGTAAATCCTCTCCAACAGGCTTGGGAAGAGCGCTTCGTTACTCTTTATGGACGATCACCAGTTTCTGAAGAGATTGAAGCTGCACGAAGTCAGAATTTTGAAATCGTTGAAGTACCTGCTCCTTCAGTTGAGTTGGAAGAGGACAATCAAACAACACATGTCTTGGCCCCAGTGACAAGCTCATCAGAGGAACCAGAAATCCTGCCCCAGCCAGTTGAAACAATAGTGACAGGAAATGCACTCGAACAAGAGGACTCTGTTAAGAAAGGCAAGAAAAAGGATAAGAAAAAGAAAGTCTTTCTCTTTAGTCTACTTGCTTTATTGGTCTTGATTTTGTCTGGTCTAGGTTATTACTTCTCGTCAACAACCGGCCCACAGGTTACAGTAGATAAATTGGTTACGGCTATTGAACATAAGGATTATCGAGAAGTAGCTAGCATTCTTTCTAGTGAAAAGGATAAGTGGACCAAGGAAGAAGCTCAAAGCTTACTAGACTATATGACTTCTCAGAAGATCGATGTCATTTACGAATTAGATCATATCGCCCAGTCTTCGAAACAGGTATTGTCAAGGATAAAAAACAGAATCTGCTGATTGGAATTGAGAAAGCGAATAAGAAATTTGGTATTTTTCAAGAATACCGCATTACGACTTATCCACTTGAAGTCACAGCAACTACGAATCTAGATGATGCCAAGCTTAAGACCAGCGAAAAAGAGTCGACAGTGCTCAAGAAGAACCAAACGACCAAGCTTGGAAAAGTTCACTTTGCTTCACGAGACATGCAACTAGATGGGAAGACCGAAGTTGGAAAAATCTCTAGTGGTGTGAAGTTAGATCCGGCTCAAGCCTCTAAAAATAAGCTGAACTTGACTTTTAATTCGGAGAAACGTCTTCTTGAGGTTGAATTCCCAGAAGAAGTCAGCAATCCAACGGATATCAAGGTTGCAGTTAATGGTAAGGAAGTCGGCACAAGCACCTTATTTGAAGTTGATGTAGTGGCCCATCAAGAAATAGAAGTTCACGCTGTCTTTAACTTGAATGGTGAGAGCTATACAACTGAAAAGGCAAAAGTCACTATTGGAGAAACTTCAGATGATGATGAAGTCATCACTTTGAAACTTTCTAAAGATGTGATTAAACGATTGAAAGATGCTGAGACAGCACGTAAAGCTAAGGAAGAAGAAGCTAAGAAGGCTGAAGAGAAAAAGACCTCTGTAACCTCCTTCCTTCAAGACTACCGCACAGATGTCTTCTCATCTGTCTCAAGTAGATCCAACACCTACTCCAAGTACTATGACACTTCAAGTGACGCCTACAAGGAAATGGTGGAGTGGACAACAGGTGGAGGAGTCAAGAAGGCTGAAATCGACTACTATACACCAGGTGTTTTCAACGTTCTCAGCGTTACCGAAGAGAACGGAATGATAATCGTGAAAACCCATGAAGAATATACTGTACACTATGTGACCAGCCGAAAGATAGCCAGAGTAGCAAGGACAAGACCTATACTCTAAAACCAGTAGGGGATACTTACGTGATTACGGCTATTACGGTCACAGCTGGCAATTAGGAGATTAATGATGAAATTAAGCATGAAAAAATTGACGCTTGCAGGTCTTCTCATATTGAGTCTGGGAGCTTGTGGCCAACAGAACGATTCAAAGAACTCGGTACAAAATGAGCCTGCTTCCAGTAAGCAAGTCGAGCAGTCATCCACTAGAAAAGAAAGAAGATCATCTGAAGCAAGTTCGTCTGATGATAACGAAAAGTCAACGAAGAAGGCTGGTGAAGTCACAGTAGACAAAGGTGTTTCTTTCAATGGTTCTTATTACAGTGTCCAAGGGAAGTCTGGAGATATCGTCATCGCCAACAAGCACTATCCCTTAGCTGCAGACTACAATCCAGGTGAGGATCCAACAGCTGTTGCGGCCTTGCACGAGTTGATTGCAGCCATGCAGGCAGAAGGCTATGCTATCAGCGATCAATACAGTGGTTTCCGCAGTTATGAGACCCAGGTTGATCTCTACCAAAGCTATGTCAATCAAGACGGAGCAGCTGCAGCAGATCGCTACTCAGCTCGTCCTGGCTATAGTGAGCACCAGACAGGTCTAGCATTTGACCTCATCGATACTAGTGGCAATCTGGTCCAAGAAGCAGGCGCAAGCAAATGGTTGCTCAAGAATGCTGCCAAGTATGGCTTTATCGTCCGCTATCAAGAAGGAAAGAAGCGAGCACAGGTTACATGCCTGAAAGCTGGCACCTTCGCTATATCGGAGAAGATGCAAAAGATGTCGCGGCATCAGGAAAAAGCTTAGAAGAATATTTCAACTTTACCGGTGGCGACTACGAATAACAAGAAAACCGCTCTTTCAGGAAGCCTGAAGGAGCGGTATTTTTGTGCTGACAAGGACAAGAAAAAACCACTGCCAAGTGGAAGTGGTTTTGATTGGTTTCTTATTTGAGACCGTATTTTTTGTTGAAACGATCCACACGTCCATCTGCTTGAGTGAACTTTTGACGTCCAGTGTAGAATGGGTGTGAGTCTGATGAAATTTCAACACGGATCAATGGGTAAGTTTCACCTTCGAATTCAACAGTCTCGTTAGAGTACTTAGTTGAACCACTAAGGAACTTATAACCAGTAGTAGTGTCCATGAAGACAACAGGGCGATATTCTGGATGGATATCTTTTTTCATTTTGCAATAATTCCTTTCTGCCATGGTCTCTTTCCGAGCCATAGATTGTTACTAAGCTAGTGTATCAAAAACAAAAGAGTTTGGCAAGGATTTTTACCAAATTTTTCGCATTTTATAAATAAAAAAAGTGGGAGTAGCCTATCCTGGTAGGTAAGCTTTTCCCACTCTGTCTAACAGTCCTAGAAAGGAAATGTTAGACATGCAAGATTAATAGAAATCTTTTATTCTTGACCAGGTTCAGTAGTTGGCTGTTCAGGTTGTTCTGCTTGTTGAGGTTGTTGAGGTTGCCAAGGCTGCTGAGGTGCTTGTTGGAAACCTTGTTGCGGCTGTTGAGGCGCTTGTTGGAAACCTTGTTGAGGCTGTTGAGGCGCTTGTTGGAAACCAGGTTGCGGTTGTTGAGGCGCTTGTTGGAAACCTTGTTGCGGCTGTTGAGGCGCTTGTTGGAAACCTTGTTGCGGCTGTTGAGGCGCTTGTTGGAAACCAGGTTGCGGTTGTTGAGGCGCTTGTTGGAATCCTTGTTGAGGCTGTTGAGGTGCTTGTTGGAATCCTTGTTGCGGTTGTTGAGGTGCTTGTTGGAATCCTTGTTGCGGTTGTTGAGGTGCTTGTTGGAACCCTTGTTGCGGTTGTTGAGGTGCTTGTTGGAACCCTTGTTGCGGTTGTTGAGGTGCTTGTTGGAACCCTTGTTGCGGCTGTTGAGGCGCTTGTTGGAATCCTTGTCCTGGAGCAGGATGTCCAAACCCTTGTTGTGGTTGTTGCCATTGTTGTTGTCCAGGTTGACCTGGTTGTTGAGGTGATTGGACAGATGAAGCAATAGACTGGGCAAATCCTTTAGTTGTTGATGCAAGTTCTTGGAATGTTCCTTTAGTGATTTTACCGCCAGACATAGCTAAGAGCCCTGTAGCTACAGTAGCAATGCCTGCTAGTAAACAAAGAATCAAACCAAAACCAAGTGAAATTCCAAAGCCACCAAAATTAACAGCATATTTATTTATATTGATTACATCAATAATTGAAATGATTGTTTGAATAGCTCCAATGACGATTACACCAATTGCAAAAGGTTTTTCCATAGGTTTTTTATAATTTTTTAAACAAGAAAGAACAATGGATACAATTGCAAGGAAAATAATTAACCAACCATCTCCTTGAGTACCACTGACAGTCATGCTACCCAATGCTCCAGCTGAAGCTGAGGCCCAAGGTAAAAAACTTCCTAAAATTGCAACTGCAGATGCAGCAATGATAAAAATACGATGCTTATGCATAAAAGGTCTCCTTTTTTTGTGATTATTATAACATAAATAAGCTCAAACTGGAATGGAGTTTGAAGAAATTGTACACATTTTTCTAAATTTTATTAAGATTCATTCTTTTTTTGTTCAAAATGAAAAAAGTCAGTCGTCTCCACTAGAAACAACTGACCTACTTGATTGATTTTCATTATCTATTTGGACTTGGCAACTTCTTGTAGTTCCCGATAGATTTGCTCGTTTTCTTCTAAGGAATATGAATTAGCACCACTGGCGAGTGGGTGGCCTCCACCATCGTGGCGTTTGGCAATCTCGTTGATCACCAGAGCTTTACTTCTCATACGGACGCGGTAGTGGCCATCGGCTTGCTCGACAAAAATAGCCCAAACGCTGACGTCTTCGATTCGACCAGGTGCTGAGACGATCGCAGCAGTCTCGGCATCTGTGATTTGGTAATGTTTGAGGAGCTCTTGGGTAAGGGTCACGCGACTAGCTCCATTTTCATCGATTTCGAGATTGTCATAGACATAGCCTTGAAGCTTGGCAATCTTAGAGCTCATGCTATCCATCTGACGAGAAAGACCGGCAAAGTCAAAGTCAAAGCTACGAAGGTGGGCAACCATCTCGAAAGTCCGGCTGGTCGTCGAAGGGTAGAGGAAGCGTCCAGTATCTCCGACAATGCCGGCATAGAGGAGACGGGCCGCTTCTGGACTGATCTCAAGCTGTTGTTCAAGAGCGAAGAGGGTAATGAGTTCGCTCGTAGAGCTCGAGTCGGTGTCTACCCAGAGGAAATCTCCGTAGGCATCGTCGTTTGGATGGTGGTCAATCTTGATCAGAAATCGCCGCTTGTGTAGCGTTTGTCATCGATGCGAGGGGTGTTGGCGGTATCGCAGACAATGACCAAGGCACCCGCATAGTCCTCATCTGTTACAGTATCCATGCTAGCCATCCAAGCAAGAGTCGGCTCGTTAAAGCCGGTAGCTAGGACTCTTTTGTCTGGGAAGTTGGTCTGGATAATTTCCTTCAGACCGACCTGGCTTCCAATCGCGTCAGGATCCGGATTCATATGACGGTGAAGGATAATGGTATCGTAGTGGTTGATTTTCTCTAAAATGTCCTGTGTGATCTGCATATAGTACCTCATTTAATTCTCTTTCAATTTTAGCATAAGGAGGGCATTTGGAAAAGAAAAAGGTTGTCTAGCCTCAGGTGGACAATTTCCGAACAATGCCAGGCTCCCAGTACTTCCCTATGCAAAATGCTCGCGAAAATGGTATAATGTCATAAGATTATTATTTGGAGGGAATTATGACATTAGCAAAGATTGTTTTTGCAAGTATGACAGGAAATACAGAAGAGATTGCTGATATCGTAGCAGATAAGTTTCGTGATCTTGGTGTCGAAGTAGAAGTCGACGAATGTACAACAGTAGACGCAGAGGACTTTCTTGAAGCTGATATTGCAGTCGTAGCGACCTATACCTACGGTGATGGTGAGCTTCCTGATGAAATCGTAGACTTTTATGAAGACTTAGCTGGTCTTGACTTGAATGGTAAGATCTACGGTGTTGTTGGATCCGGTGATACCTTCTACGACGAGTTCTGTAAGGCAGTCGATGACTTTGATCGTGTCTTTGCAGCGACTGGTGCGGTTAAAGGTTCTGAGTGTGTCAAGGTAGACTTGTCAGCTGAAGATGAAGATATTGAAAAATTAGAAGCTTTGCAGAAGAAGTCGTAGCAAAAGTGGGCTAATCCATAGCTAAAAAAGGTGTTTGCATGTCGCAGGCGCTTTTTTTATGGTTGAAAACCCTCAATAGCTGGATAGGGCTAGTAAGATTGCCCGATTTTTGATAAAATGGGTAGCAAAAAGTAAGGAGGCCAGTGTATGGAACTAGAGAAGATTCGCCAAGAGATTGACAGTATTGATAAAGAATTGGTCCGTCTGTTAGAACGCCGGATGCACTGTGTGGAAGATGTCATTCGTTACAAAGAAACCCATCAAAACCCTGTCTTGGACCGGGCCAGAGAGGAAGAGGTCTTAGCCAATGTAGCCAGCTTAATCCAGGAAAAACGCTATGAAGAGACCATCCTTGCCACTTATCGGGATTTGATGAAGCGCTCCAGAGGCTACCAGGCCGATCAATTAGATGCGGACTAGGGTGCTGAGATGACGATGAGTAAAAGAACCTTAGTGTATACCCTAGATGCCCTCATGATCGGGGCGATTGTTGGGGTGATTGATACCCTCTTTGGTCGTGTCTTGATCGGGATTGGAGAAGTTCGCACAGACTATCTCCTCTATCTCTTGCCCTTTCTGGCTCTAGCAGGTATCTTGATCATCTATCTCAATCGCACCTATGGGGGCAAGAGTCAAAAAGGGATGGAGCTCCTCTTTGAAGTGGGTGAGGGAAAGGAGAAAGATATTCCCAAGCGCTTGATCCCCTTGACTATCCTCTCTACCTGGATGACGCATCTCTTTGGTGGATCCGCTGGTCGCGAAGGAGTGGCGGTCCAGCTCGGTGGGACAGTGGCCCATGCTCTACGAAGAGAGGGAATTGGCCCAGACGCTTCACAGATCTATTTGGTCACTGGGATGGCAGCCGGCTTCGGCGGGCTCTTTCAGACGCCTCTAGCTGCCATCTTCTTTGCTATGGAGGTCTTAGTGGTTGGAAGACTGGAGTGGCGGGCTCTCTATCCTGCTACCATCGCAGCCTTTGTCGCTAGCTGGACCTCTCACACCTTGGGGCTAGAGAAGTTCACTCAGGTCATTTCAGACAAGCTCTCCCTATCGCCTCACGTATTCTTGCAGTTGCTGGTCTTAGGAGTCATCTTTGGTCTGACAGGTAAGCTCTTTGCCTATCTTTTGGGACAGTTAAAAACTAGCTTTGCCAAGGCCTTTGTCAATCCCTATGTGCGGATTGGAGTGGTCGGTCTCGGTCTAAGTGTCCTCTTGTATCTGATTGGGACAGGTCGCTATACGGGACTGGGGACCAACCTGATCTCCCAAAGTTTTGCGGGAGCTGATGGGAAGAGGTTGATCACTGGAGCAGACTGGATCCTCAAGCTTCTCTTTACGGTAACGACCATTGCTGCAGGCTATAAGGGAGGAGAAGTGACCCCGCTCTTTTCTATCGGGGCAAGTCTAGGTGTCTGGTTAGCTCCTTTCTTTGGACTACCGGTTTATCTGGTCGCTGCCTTGGGCTATGCAGCAGTCTTTGCAGGGGCAACCTCGACAACGATCGGACCCATCTTGATTGGGTGTGAGGTCTTTGGTTTCCAGCATTGGCCAGCCTTTTTCCTAGTCTGTCTGGTCGCTACGCGTCTCTTTCCAGCCTTGTCTATCTATGGTGGACAAAAAGTTGCGAAAAAGTTGCAATAATCCTTTACAAACGGACATTCTTTTGGTATTATAAACTTTGTGCGTAATGGAAGCACAAAAATACAGTTTATCCGCTGGGGGAGTAGCCCTCAAGATTGACGAAGATAGGAGAATAAAATGAATCCATTAATCCAAAGCTTGACTGAAGGTCAACTTCGTACTGATATCCCTGCATTCCGTCCTGGTGACACTGTTCGTGTACACGCGAAAGTTGTCGAAGGATCTCGTGAACGTATCCAGATCTTTGAAGGTGTTGTTATCGCTCGTAAAGGTCAAGGACACACTGAAATGTACACTGTTCGTAAAATCTCTAACGGTGTCGGTGTTGAACGTACATTCCCAGTACACACTCCACGTGTAGAAAAGATTGAAGTTGTACGTTACGGTAAAGTACGTCGTGCGAAATTGTACTACCTTCGTGCATTGCAAGGTAAAGCAGCTCGTATTAAAGAAATCCGTCGTTAAGACGAACAAGGAGGCGGGAGTAATCTCGCTTCTTTTTTTATAGGTCCCCTTAGTTCAATGGATATAACAACTCCCTCCTAAGGAGTAGTTGCTGGTTCGATTCCGGCAGGGGACATGAATTTATGACGATGAGGGATTTTCTATTTGAATAGAGATTCTTTTTTTCGAGACTTTCCTTAGGTGTAGTTCTATTTAGTTTATATTTTTTTAGTATTCTAAAAAGAGATAAAGGATTTAAAGCAAATAAAAAGATAAAAATAAATAAATAGACGTAATCTAATTTGAATTGTCTTTATCTGGACTATACATCCGTATTTTTAACTGGTTACTAAAAAGGTGCTAAATTATGAAAAAGTCTTATTATTAGTCTAAGATGCTAGTATTTTAAAAAGACAAGGTGCTTTATCCTTGTCTTTTTCATTTTAGTATTGCTTTTGTTTCAATGTCAATAAGAGTGTTCTTTTTGAATCAGTAACTATTCCAATTTATCTATCTCGAAATATATAAAATCCCTTTGTAATACTATAAAAAATAACTAACAAAGAAATAACTATAAGACTCGGTTGCCAGAAACCTGATATATCTACTAAACTACGGCCTAAAAGTTGGCCAATAAAGCTAACTAAAAGTAAAATAATTAAATTGAAAACTACTGATACTAATAAAATTAACACCGAATGTATTATTGCCTCGGCTATACGTATTTTAAAAAGTTGTAATCTTGACACTCCCAGTGTCTTTAACTGTTTAATGTCCTCAATATCTTTATTAGAAGATAAAATTGTAAGAGAAATAGAACTAGTAATAATCAGAATAATTGGAGCAGACAGATAAGCAATAAAGGAAGCTCTTGCTTCTTGTACACCGTTTGCTGTATTCATGAATGAATACATATTTTGGGTGTAAAGAATAAACCCAGAAATGAGAGTTACTCCCATGCTCATTGAAGTTTGTATACTTTTCAAATAGCTAGGATTGGATAGTAGATTCCAAAAGCCTGTATTGATTACATAATTTTCAGTTGGAAATATCCTCATTAAAAATTTTATTAGAAACATTTGAATTGATGGAGATAGTGATTGAATAATAAGGATGTGAATAATTAATAAAAATAATATTATACTTGACTTTGTTGCAATTATTTCTTTGTTTCTAATAAAACCTGCTGAAACAATAAAACCAATACATAGTAACCATAGAAATAAACGAACAGAGATGTTAATAAAACCAGTTACTGTAACTTTTCTTTTTTTCTTTTTTTTTTTTAATATTGATGATCTTTTAAGTATTCGACTTGAATAAAAAGTAAGCCCCTATCCCGACAATTGTTGGGACTATAAAAACACTCAATAAAATTGATTGAATGTTGGCTGTAATAACTAAATCAGGTAACTCATCTCTTCCTAATAAATTTTGTAAAAATTTATAGTAACTATCTGCCATGAAGAATGAAAGTATTGTACCAATACTACTAACAATCACTGCCATTAAATAAAACTGTCCAGATACTAATAAAGATAGCTGAGTTCTGCTTGCGCCTAAGATAGCCCATAATTGGTAATCTTTTTTAAAGATATCTATTAGCAGTCTTATATTATTTGAAATAAGGAAAAATAAAGTAGTCCCTCCAAAAATTATTAGCATTTGAAAAAGTTGTGAAGCGTTAATATTAGCAGTCTTTATTGCACTAGCAATACCAAATAAAGATGTTCCAACAATCAGGCTAGATACAAATAGTAATGGTATTGTTCCTAACCATTGTCTTTTTGAATACTGAAATTGGTAAATGATTAATTTTAGCATAATAAATCCTCCTCAAATTAATCTTTACTACTTTCAAGTGCTTGGTAGAGCTCATCAGCTGAAGGTTTAATAATTTGTCGAGATATTTTTCCGTCTTTTAAAATGAGTGCTCTGTCAGTTTTTGAAGCCAACTCAATATCATGAGTGACCATAAAAAAACACATTTTCCTTGACTCGCTAAATTACGAAGTGTTTCAAAAAAATAAGTTTTTCTTGAGACGCTGTCCAGAGCTCCTGTTGGCTCATCAGCAAAAAAATAATTTTACTATCAGCTATTATTGCACGAGTAATAGCCACTTTTTGCTGTTCTCCACCTGATAAGGTTGCAACTAATGATGATAGTTCTGCTTTAAAATTCAAACTATCCAACATTCTTCTTACTTTATTGCTATCAACACTCTTTCCTGAGAGTCTCAGAGGAAGTGTAACATTTTCTAGTACAGGTAGAGCGGGTACCAGATTATAATTTTGAAAAATAATTGCAATATCTTGCCTTCTAAATTTAGCAAGTTTCCCTTCTTTTAAAGTGTATGGATTCACACCATTGATAACAACTTCGCCACTTGTTGGTTCAGATAAACTTGATAAACAACTTAATAAAGTAGATTTTCCAGAACCGCTGACACCAAGGATTGATACAAATTCCCCATAATTGACAGATAAAGAAACATCTTTCAAAATAGAGACAGTTTTGTCTTGCCCTAACAAAAATTCTTTTGAAAGGTTTGAGACTTTAACAGCTACATTATTAACCATAATAAATCCTCCTGATTCCAGTGTCATCTTTGATTTAATTATACAATATTTTAATTCTGTCAATATCAATAAATGTGTTCTTTTTGCAGTATTCTATATATTCGAGGTAACATTATCATGGTATAGATCAGGAGAGAAACACCTCCAAATATGAATATCAGACCTCTGTTTATGTCCTTTTGAAATAGATAAGTAAATACAATGGTACCTATCGGCATGATAGACGTATTCAGTGTGAACAAAGTACTCATTACTCTTCCTAAATAATTTGTTTCAATACTACTTTGAAGATAGGTCATGACGACAATATTTAGAATAACAAGTGTGAATGCGATAATTCCCATAAATAAACCGCCAACGGAAGAAATAATCACTTGGGTGTTAGTAGTTGCAAATGTAATACCCAAACCAACGATAGCGATGGTTAGAAGAAAAAGTGGAATGCGAATTCTATTAGAGAGAAGTGTGTTATTTTCTTTTTTGTCTGGCAGTAGCGACATAGACACACTGGCTAATAACATTCCAACTGCAGACATAGTTTCTAGGATACCTACTGTTGCATTATCTAATAAGAGTTGCTCTTTGACTACAAATGGTACTCCAATGCTAATGGAAGTATAGAAAAAATTCAGTACAACACTAACAAGAATAATATATTTGACAATCTGATTTTCTTTTAAGAATTGGATAATTTCTTTGACCCCATGTTGATGCTTTTCAATCTGTTTAATCTTAGCTTCTTGCACTTCGTGTTCATAGAAGAATTTCATGGTAAGTAAGACGCCTAAAGAAAGGATATTTGCAATGATTTCTATAAGAATAAAGCCTGAGAAGCCTAACCAATTATAAAGAATGACTCCAATAGCTGGGGAAAGCATGGTTGCGATAGCAATAGCGGTTTGTGTAACAGAACTTAATCGTTGAATTTTTGTATCATTTACTAACTCGTGGATAGAGGCTGAATAACAAGTATCATTGATGTTGACTGTAATAGAGTGGAATATGACAAACGGAATTACGAGGTATAAGATAGTAGATGAATTCGTTAAAAAATAAAAAACATAAAACAGAAGAAAGATTAAAAGTCTAAAGATAAAATTATAAATTAAGATCTTTTTATGACGGTATCGGTCTACTAAATTACCGATTGGAACCAAGAAAATCAAACTAACTAAAGGATAGATGATCATATTGATTCCAAAACTCATTGCAGATTTTGTTTGGTCTAGTAACATTAATCCTAAAGCAAAATTAAAAAGCTTTTTCCACTTAAAGAACTAATAAAACTACTAATAAAGTCTTTGATGATTTGTCTATTAGACATTTGATCACTTATTAAATTCTTAATATTAGCCCCCTCCATTCGTTTCAACATTACTTCGGTTATCTAATCCTATTTAATCAACCTGTGTTGTAAGGTAATTGGAATATTAGATAGACCATAATTTTTTTGTTAATTAAGATTTTTACCAATTATACTAATAAAAAGTATAATAAAAAAAATGTAAAAAAATATTTTATTTATGTCTACTCATTATATTTCTCTCTTGCTTTGACATTATCTAAATTGATAACTTCTTACGTACCTCTTCTAAAATAGGATATATTTTACAATCGTTAAAGGATTTCAAAATGAAACAGATTGCTTTATTTTGCTTTTTGTAGGCTTTAAATTTATTCCAGATGTTGATACTATTTATCATAACGCTTGACTCCGCTTTCAAACGGGAGTACAATAATATTGAGGACAAGATGGTTAATCTCTTTTATTTGGGAGGTGTCAGATATGCAAATCTATTTGTTTATTCTATTTTCTATCTATTATCACGCGTAGTAGCACTTGTAGTTCTAGCTTATCTTATTAAGTTACTCATTGCTCGTTTAAAAAGAAACTAAGTAACATTTTGCCCAAATAGTAGTTATTTGGGCTTTTTGCTATACTTTAGCCTAGTGGATTAAATCTATAAAACTAGTGTTTAGCATCTTCTTTTAAAGTGATTTTATTTAATGAAGGTTGTTTATAGTTGAAAGGGGAAATAGATGGTCTCTGAAATTGATACAGCTTGGAACTTGTTTCTGGAGGGAAAAACATCAGAAGCTAAAAAATTGGTTGAACAAGATTTTTCCATTGATACCTGTACAGATTTTAGCCTTTTAAATCTGATGGGGTATTTATTATTGGCAGAAAAAGACTATGCCTCGTGTACCCGTATCTTTGAGAAATACATTTTATTAGCTCAACAAAATGAAGATAAAGAACATGAACACATTGGATTACATCAATTAGCGATGATCTACAGAGATCAGGGTGATTTTCATAAGGCTTTAAAGCTCATTGAAGATGAAGAGAAGATAATTGAAGAGCATTTTCCCAATGATAATCTAAAGAAAGCTATAAATAACTACGAACAAGGCTATGTGAGATTGAAATTAAACAATCTTGATGAAGCTCTTACATTCATGAATCTGTCACTGGAACAATCTTTAGAGACTGATGATGTGATTTCTCAGGCTTGTAGCTATAGAGGGTTAGGGGAAATTTATTTAGCCTTGGAAGATACGGAATTATCCAATAGACATTTCAAACGAGCTATAGAACTTTTCGAAAGTGTTGGAGAGTTTGAAGGGGTAAAGGAAATTGAGGAATTGATTAATCGATGATTTTGCATTTAGATTTTGTCATTAGTTTGCTTGAATAAAAAAGTTTTAATATGCTATAAATCATGTATTTGATTAAGGGAGATAAGATGAGAGGTTGTGCTAGAAATGGAATTTCTATTTATTTTTAATTATTTATATACCTTATTTCTTTTATTTAAATTGGAAGGATAAGCCTAAACAAAAAAATAAGTCCTTTTGCTATCTTTATAAGTTTTACATGATTTACTTGTGGTTTATCCTCATAATTTCCATAATGGCTATCGGTATTTTTTCCCTTGGAGTACTAGCTGTTAGAGGCGAAATACTTACGTTTGGTTTCTTTGTTTTATCTTTTTTAGGTATATTTCTATTTAGTTTATTTATTTTTTTAGTATTCTAAAAAGAGATAAAGGACTTAAAGCAGATAAAAAGGTAAGTAAAAAAATTAACTAAGAGAACTAGCTAAATAGCTTAAGTAAAATATAACACGGCTATGATTCATGAGCCGTGTTTTTGTATGAATGTACAATTGAAAAAAATTTTTTTAATTTTTCACTTAAATAAAGTATATTTTTACAGTATAAGATCAGCATTTAAAATTTCCAGTGTTCACTTAAATAGAGTATATAATTGACAATGATTAGCTCAAAAACATTTTTGGTTACTAGAAATCGTAGAAGTTCCGTGACTAATTCTTGAGCTTAGGGCACTTTTTTCACAGCGGAAAGTCTCTACAGAAAATAAATGGGAAATGTTATATTAATAGGAGTTTATCCACTATCTAAAGTAACTCGTGAATGTGAATTTTTGTAAATTTAAAGTTAACAATAGATGGAATATCTAGATATAATGAATTGATTTTTGAGGAAGGAGTAAAATGTAGTTAATATAATGGCTAATTAGGAATAGTTAAAACAAGGTACAAAAAAAGCACCGAATCGGTGCGCACTTTTCAAGTTGGATACGGACAAAGCCTTATTTTAACTTGCTGTGTTGTTTCGAATAGTTCCAAAATTTATTTTTTGTATGAATATATCATAATATTTTAAAAATGAAGGGTTTTTCTATGGAAAGTGATGTGTTTTTTGATTATTGCTTAAAATCACTTGGGTTTTATTTTCGTGATAGGTGTGAGGATATTGGATTTATAGAGTTTTTTAAAGATGAAAATAATTGTTTTATTACTATAGAGGATTATGCTTTTAGAAGCATTTGTAGTATTGTCAAATATTTTTGAGTAAATATAGAATTGTGTTTTCTTGTGGAATTATTTATAGTAAGGGGGGAGTTACTGGAGTAGAAGTGTGTATGAATGTATCAGAGTTAGAAAGATTAAATAAATTATTTAAGATATAGTTTTGAAGAATATTAAAAAACATAAGGGAATTCGTTTACGTGGGATGTGTGGAGTGGTAGTATTAATGTTTCCTAGTTCTAGAGCTCTGTTGTTTTGAATGGTCCCAAAATGCCTTCAATAATTTGCAGTCACCAGCAGCCTCTATTACCCGTAGCCATTTATTGTTTTTTTAAGCTTTTATTGTTACAATATCCATATAGACAAAAAGACTGGGCTTCCAGCCTTTTTAATTGTTTTAAAGAAAGGTTTTTTATGAAACGCAAATCGATTTTGTTTCTATTTTTATTCTTGCTCTCGATTGGTCTGGCCTATGAGACGCAATCTATCACAGCTGGTTGGATGACAGGCAGCCAGTATGGGATTATTGGTATCTCTGTCCTCTTGCTCCTAGTTTATGCGATTCCTGCTGTTTGGGCTCTCTTTCATTTCGCCAAGAAGTGGAAGTTGTCTTGGATTCCGGTTCTTTTTTCTCTCCTAGGTGGGGGCTTTATCGCAGGTTGGTTGTCTAGTTTTGCCAATACCTATTTCCACGAGATGATTCAAGCCGTAGCGCCAAATAGCGATTTTTGGAATCAGTATGAGAGTGCCATCGCAGGCCCCCTCTTTGAGGAACCCTTCAAGTTGATTCCAATCTTCTTTGTCCTCTACTTGTTCAATGTACGTCGGATCAAATCCATCTTCCTTTTAGCGATTGCATCTGGTCTTGGTTTCCAGATCGTAGAGGACTTTGCCTATATCCGTCAAGACATGCCAGAAGGCTTCTCATACGCAGTATCTGGTATCCTAGGTCGGATCATGAATGGGGTCGTATCACACTGGGTCTACACAGCCCTCTTCATGGTGGGTCTCTTCTTAATCGTTCAATCGACAAAAGGTCGCAAGGAGTTGATGCTGACGGGTTGGTTCTATTTTGTATCTGGTTTTGGCCTTCACTTTGTCGGCAATTCACCATTTGGCCAAATCGAGACAGAACTCCCTCTCGCTATTCCATTCTTGACAGCAGTAGGACTCTTCTTGATTTACCAAGCCTCCCTCACCGTCCAAAGTCTGGACCAAGGGAATTAGTAATAGAAATCGTATGTTTCAAACATACGATTTTTTTGATGGTTATTTTCCAAGACAGAACTGGCTGAAGAGTTGGGTGATGAGCTCGTCTGGAGCAGCATCTCCTGTGATTTCTCCGAGAATTTCCCAAGTGCGGGTCAGATCGACTTGGAGCAGATCTACTGGCATGCCCATGGCCAGGCCTTCGTTGACTGCTTGGAGGCTTTCAACAGCTTTCTCAATGAGAGAGATGTGGCGGGCATTGGAGAGGTAAGTAGCATCTTGCTCGACCAGGCCAGCATTTTCAAAGAAGAGGGCATTAATCCGGTCTTCGATGTGGTTGATATTTTGATTTTTCAGAACCGAAATCTTGATGTAATCTTCTGGCAGTTGGTCGATTTCAATCTTCTCTGGGAGATCGACCTTGTTGAGGAGAATGATGCGGTTGCTGTCTTGTGAGATTTCCAGCAACTGACGATCCTGATCAGTCAGTGGTTCACTAGCATTAAGGACCAGAAGGACCAGGTCGGCTTCTTTGAGGGCTTTGCGAGAGCGTTCCACCCCGATGCGTTCAACGATGTCTTCTGTCTCACGGATCCCAGCCGTGTCGACCAGCTTGAGAGGAACACCGTTGATATTGACGTATTCCTCGATAACGTCTCGGGTCGTCCCTTCGATATCGGTCACGATAGCTTTTTCCTCGCGCAGGAGGTTGTTCAGAAGGCTAGATTTACCGACGTTTGGCCGGCCGATGATAGCAGTAGAGATCCCTTCGCGGAGGATCTTACCACGACGAGCTGTCTTGAGGAGATTGGTCAAGAGGGCTTCAAACTCAGTGGTCTTCTCACGGATGATCTCGGTCGTTGCTTCCTCCACATCGTCGTACTCTGGATAGTCGATGTTGACTTCGACCTGAGCCAGGGTATTGAGGATCTCTTGGCGCGTGTTGTTGATGAGATCAGAGAGGGATCCGTCCAACTGTTTGACAGCGATGTTCATAGCCTTGTCAGTCTTAGCGCGGATAATATCCATGACCGCCTCAGCCTGGGTCAAATCGACACGACCATTGAGGAAGGCCCGCTTGGTAAATTCACCTGGTTCAGCTAATCGAGCGCCTTCGCGGATTACCAATTGTAGGATTTCATTGGTCACCGCAATCCCACCGTGAGTGTTGATCTCGATGATATCTTCGCGAGTAAAGGTCTTAGGAGAGCGCATGGCTCCGACCATAACTTCGTCGAGGATCTCATCCTTATCTGGATCCACGATATGGCCGTAGTTGAGGGTATGGCTAGCCACGCTATTCAAGTCTTTACCCTTAAAGATCTTTTGTGCGATTTTAAAGCTATCTGTCCCGCTCAAGCGGACGATCCCAATAGCCCCTTCACCGAGCGGAGTCGAGATAGCAGCGATAGTATCAAATTCTCTAGTAATCATGTATCTTCTCTTTTCCTGTGTATTCCCTTCTATTCTATCGTAAACTAGCAAGTCGGGCAAGATATTGCTTTTAGAAGGAGAAGTTGAAAAGGTTTTCAGTTAACTAGTGAAATCTGTCGTCCAATATGCTATACTAAATATGAATAGAAATGGAGGTCTATGATGGTAAACCTAAAAGAACAGGTAGGGATTAAGGCGGCTGAGTTTGTTACTGACGGCATGATTGTAGGTCTTGGTACAGGGTCAACTGCTTATTATTTTGTGGCTGAATTGGGACGTCGCATCAAGGAAGAAGGTTTGAAGATTACTGCTGTAACGACCTCAAGCGTGACCTATGAACAGGCAGAAGGCTTGGGAATTCCTCTCAAAGCCATTGACGATGTAGAAGTGGTAGACTTGACCGTAGATGGTGCGGATGAAGTAGACCCTGCTTTGAACGGCATCAAAGGTGGGGGAGGTGCCCTCTTGATGGAGAAAATCGTTGCGACCAACTCAAAAGACTGCATCTGGATTGTCGATGAGTCTAAACAAGTGGAGACGCTTGGTGCCTTTAAACTGCCAGTAGAAGTGGTTCAATACGGGGCAGAGAATCTTTCCGTCATTTTGAGAAGAAGGGCTATTCACCAGCTTATCGTGAAAAAGATGGCCAGCGTTTTGTGACTGACCAAGGGAACTTTATCATTGATTTGGACTTGAAAGTGATCCCAGATGCTGAAGTCTTGGCAGAAGAATTGGATCGGACTGTCGGTGTTGTCGATCATGGTCTCTTCTTAGGAATGGTTTCAAAAGTTATTGTCGGGACACCAGAAGGTCCAAAAATCATTAGCAAATCACTTTAAAAAGGGCATTTTGTCCTTTTTTCTGAGGATATGAAACTTATTTATAAAATTTTATATGAAAGCGTTACATTTTCAAAAATTTGTGTTATACTGTATTCAGTTTAAATTATAAAGGAGACATTCAAAATGCCAAAATATAATCGTATGCATTTAGTTGTATTGGATTCAGTAGGGATCGGAGCAGCTCCAGATGCTAATAACTTTGTCAATGCCGGTGTACCTGATGGCGCATCTGACACACTTGGACACATCTCAAAAGCAGTTGGTTTGAATGTACCAAACATGGCAAAGCTAGGTCTTGGAAATATTCCGCGTGAACAACCCTTAAAAACTGTACCTGCTGAGAGCAATCCAACTGGTTACGCAACGAAGTTAGAAGAAGTCTCTCTTGGAAAAGATACCATGACAGGTCACTGGGAAATCATGGGTCTTAATATTACAGAACCATTTGATACTTTCTGGAATGGATTCCCAGAAGAAATTATTACAAAGATTGAAGAATTCTCAGGTCGTAAGGTTATCCGCGAAGCTAACAAACCTTATTCTGGTACAGCTGTCATCGATGACTTCGGTCCACGTCAAATGGAAACAGGCGAGTTGATCATCTATACATCAGCTGACCCAGTTCTTCAAATCGCAGCTCACGAAGACATCATTCCTTTGGATGAACTCTACCGTATCTGTGAATACGCTCGTTCTATTACATTGGAACGTCCTGCTCTTCTTGGACGTATCATCGCCCGCCCTTATGTTGGAGAGCCAGGAAACTTCACACGTACGGCTAACCGTCGTGACTTGGCTGTTTCACCATTTGCGCCAACTGTTTTGGACAAATTGAATGAAGCTGGTATCAATACTTACTCAGTTGGTAAGATCAGCGATATCTTCAACGGCGCTGGTATCAACCACGATATGGGCCACAACAAATCAAACAGCCACGGGATTGACAACTTGATCAAAGCTATGAAATCAGAAGACTTCAAACATGGCTTTTCATTTACCAACTTGGTAGACTTCGATGCCCTATACGGACACCGTCGTGATCCACACGGTTACCGTGATTGCTTGCATGAGTTTGACGAGCGCTTGCCTGAAATTATCTCTGCCATGAAAGAAGATGATCTCTTGATGATCACGGCTGACCATGGAAATGACCCAACTTATGCTGGTACAGACCATACGCGTGAATACATCCCATTCTTGGCTTACAGTCCATCCTTCAAGGGTAGTGGCTTGATCCCAGTTGGACACTTTGCGGATATCTCAGCTACAGTTGCGGACAACTTCGGCGTTGAGAAAGCCATGATCGGTGAAAGCTTCTTAGATAAATTGGTCTAAGATGATGCGTTTTGCTTTACTCGTAAGAGGAATCAATGTTGGTGGCAAGAATAAGGTAGCCATGGCGGATCTGCGTCAGCAATTGACCGACCTAGGACTTGGCCAAGTGGAAACCTACATCAATAGTGGCAATATCTTCTTTACGACGGATCTTTCTCGATCTCAGTTAGTAGAGTGCCTGTCGACCTTCTTTGAGAACCATTATCCCTTTATTGAGCGTTTTTCTCTGCTGAGTCGAGAAGACTATGAAGCAGAATGTGCGAACTTGCCGAACTGGTGGACAGAAGAGATGGCTCGCAAGGATGTCCTCTTTTACACCGAGGGCTTGGATAGGGAATCCGTAGAAGAGAAGCTGCTGGCTTTAGAATTGGGAGAAGAAGTGCTCCACTTTGGCAAGGTAGCGCTTTTCTGGGGGAAATTCTCAGAAGAAAGCTATGCTAAAACGGCCTACCACAAACATCTGATGAAGATGCCTTTCTACCGCCAGATCACTATTCGCAACGCCAACACCTTTGACAAAATCGGTACATTACTTAAGAAATAATAGGAGGAACACAATGACATTATTAGCAAAAATCAATGAAACAGCAGCATTTTTGAAGGGCAAAGGAATCGAAGCTCCTGAGTTCGGTTTGATCCTTGGTTCAGGTCTTGGAGAATTGGCTGAAGAAATCGAAAATGCAGTCGTAGTAGACTACTCTGACATTCCAAACTGGGGTCAATCCACAGTAGTCGGACACGCTGGTAAATTGGTTTATGGTGATCTTGCTGGACGTAAGGTATTGGCCCTTCAAGGTCGTTTCCACTTCTACGAAGGAAACCCATTGGAAGTGGTGACTTTCCCAGTTCGTGTCATGAAAGTTTTGGGATGTGAAGGAGTGCTTGTCACCAACGCTGCAGGTGGTATTGGCTTCGGTCCTGGTACCTTGATGGCCATCACTGATCACATCAACATGACTGGTCAAAACCCATTGATTGGTGAAAACTTGGATGACTTTGGTCCACGTTTCCCTGATATGTCGAAAGCTTACACTCCAGAATACCGTGAGACTGCTCATCAAGTAGCGGACAAATTGGGTATTAAATTGGATGATGGAGTTTACATCGGTGTGACAGGTCCTACCTATGAAACTCCAGCTGAAATCCGTGCATATAAGACTCTTGGAGCAGATGCTGTCGGTATGTCAACTGTTCCAGAAGTTATCGTTGCTGCTCACTCTGGTTTGAAAGTTCTTGGTATTTCATGCATTACTAACTTTGCGGCTGGTTTCCAAGAAGAGCTCAACCACGAAGAAGTCGTAGAAGTGACAGAACGTGTCAAAGGTGACTTTAAAGGATTGCTTAAAGCGATTCTTGCTGAATTGTAAGAACCTTGGAAAGAATTGTGAGATCTCTTCAAACAATTCCCAATAAACGAAGACTAGTCCTAGCAGCTTGTCTGCTAGGGCTTGTTTCGGGTTTAGCTGGTATCCTGCTTCATTACCTTTTAGAGTTAGTGGAAGGATTGGCTTTTGGTCGTTCAGAGCACCAGTCTGGCTTCTTGACGGATGGAGTGGCGCCTTCACGGATTTGGCTCAGTCTGTTTCTTGTTGGTGCCAGCTCAGCCTTGGTCTGGTATCTCCTACAGCGAAAGGGAAATATTCTCTCTGTTAAGGGCCAGATGAAGGAGGAATCTTCCCATCATCGTCTTCATTTTTGGAAACAGTTGCTCCATTCCACCTGGCAAATTATTGCTGTAGGAGCTGGAGCACCAGTTGGAAAAGAAGGGGCACCACGGGAGATTGGGGCCTTGTTGGCAACTCCGCTTGGACGAGCACTAGACTTATCGTTTCAGGACCGCATCTTTCTGATTGCTTGTGGGGCTGGCGCAGGCTTGGCAGCGGTCTACCAAGTGCCCCTAACCAGTGTTTTTTTTATCTTTGAAACCTTGGGGCTGGTTTTTTCGATGAAACGCTTTGTCTTGGCCGGGATTACCACTTATGTGGCTGCTTATACGGCAGGTTGGGTCATTTCAGACAGAGCCCTCTATCAAGTGCCCAAAATAACTTGGTCACCTACAGTCTTATGGCAGATAGTTATCTTCATTGCCTTCCTGACTCCAGTCGCCTGGCTCTTTGCCCGTTTCACAAAGAAGGCCGCCAATCATCGAATCAAGGACAAACGAATTCTTATCACTTTGCCATTAGCATTTGTTTCCTAGCTTGTCTAGCAAGCTTCCAGCCCCACCTGCTTGGAAATGGGCGGATGATGGCTCAGGAAATCCTCAATGGGGCCACATGGCAGACAATCTTTCTTCTATTAACCCTAAAAGCTCTAGTCGTTCTGCTTACCTTTTGGGCAGGTGCCTATGGAGGGACTCTGACGCCTTCCTTTGCACTGGGAATGGCAGGAGCAGCCCTCATCTCTTTGGTACTTGGTGTTGGAAATACTCCAGCTTTCTTTCTCCTAGGTTCGGTTTGCTTTTTGACAGTGACCTTAAAAGCTCCCTTATCTGCAACTGGCTTGGTCCTTGGGTTTACGGGACAAGGGTTAACAGCTCTACCCTATCTCTTGCTGACAGCTTTTCTAACTGTTGGTTTGTCCAAAGGATTGGATCGTCTGATGGGGAGAAAAATAAAGGAGTCTCCAGTAGATAAGATTCAGTAGTTTTTATGTAGGGGATTTACCCTACAAGCTAGATGAAACCTATCTTCTTATGGTATAATTTAAGTAAGCATATAAAGGAACCAGGGTTGTTGGGGCTGGAATAAACCCCACTTTTGATGCCTGGCCTCTATGATGAATTCGGAAAGCTAGAGTTTGTGTTGCGATTTGAACATGAGCAGAAAGCTTTCTAAAAAATACACACAGAAAGGTAGAGCATGTGTTCTGATTTGAACACGAGCGGAAAGCTCTCCTAATTACTCAATAAAAAAAGAAAGGATGGGTTAACCGTATTCGCTGAACTGAATACGGGCGGAGAACTGTGTAAAAAAGATAAACTGTCTAGCATCTGCGATGCGTCGTCAGTTTCCTATTTTTACTTTGTTCTCTGTCGCCCTTTATATCTTAATTATGTCTATCCATATTGCTGCTAAGCAAGGTGAAATTGCTGATAAAATTCTCCTTCCTGGAGATCCTCTTCGTGCGAAATTTATCGCTGAGAATTTCCTTGAGGATGCTGTATGTTTTAACGAAGTCCGTAACATGTTTGGTTACACAGGTACTTACAAGGGTCATCGTGTATCTGTCATGGGCACTGGGATGGGGATGCCATCCATCTCCATCTATGCGCGTGAGTTGATCGTGGACTACGGTGTGAAGAAATTGATCCGTGTGGGTACAGCTGGTTCTTTGAATGGCGATGTCCACGTCCGTGAATTGGTCTTGGCGCAAGCTGCTGCAACCAACTCAAACATCATCCGTAACGACTGGCCTCAATACGATTTCCCACAAATCGCAAGCTTTGATTTGCTTGATAAGGCCTACCACATTGCCAAAGACCTTGGTATGACCACTCACGTTGGTAATGTCTTGTCTTCTGATGTCTTCTATTCAAACTACTTTGAAAAGAACTTGGAGCTTGGTAAATGGGGCGTGAAAGCTGTGGAAATGGAAGCAGCGGCTCTTTACTATCTTGCTGCTCAACACCATGTGGATGCCCTTGCCATCATGACCATTTCTGATAGCTTGGTCAATCCAGATGAGGATACGACTGCAGAAGAACGTCAAAATACTTTCACTGACATGATGAAAGTTGGTCTTGAGACCTTGATCGCGGACTAATGACAGAATACCTTCATGATGAGTGGCTCTACGACCTTCATACCTACCAGTATAGTCGGGCCCTACGCTCTGCTAAGAAGCAGAAGAGCGTGCCAGAGCTGGTCTTGACCTTATTGCAGTTAATGGCAGAGCGTCGAGAGCTCAATATCCGACCAATCATGAACCCAAAGTTGAAAACTGACTTGCTAGAAGCGACAGGTTTCAGCTTTTTTGGCATGAGGACCCAGAAGAGGAACAGTTGGCTAACTACCTTTACGACCTAGAGGCCAAACTTCGCAATGATCAGATCATCGACTTCGTTCGTGCGGTGAGCCCAGCTATTTATCGGATCTTTATGCGCTTGATTGAGTTGCAGATCCCTAATATTGCGGACTACATTCACAACTCCAAAGAGTCCAGCTATGACCATTGGAAGTTTGACAAGATCCGGGCCTCTGACAATCCAGCCTTGCAACAATTCCATAGTGAGAGTGCGGTCAATTCGTCCAGTTTAACGGAGTTGATCTTACTCTTGGACTTGCCAGATTCCTCCAAGGATGCGGCCAAGCAACTGCGGGAGTTGGAGAAATCTGTCCGCAATCCTCTAGCTCACTTGATCAAACCCTTTGATGAGGAAGAATTGCACCGGACGACTGGATTCTCTTCCCAGCATTTTATGGAGCTCTTGGTCAGCTTGGCTCAGGAGACGGGGATTGTTTACCAGCCAGATCCTTTTTATTTCGATCAGGCCAATGCTGTTATCCAGGCACTCTTGTAAGGAGGAAGACATGGATAAACTGAAAGAATTGCAAGACATCATTGATCAGAGTCAAAAGATTGTCTTCTTTGGTGGGGCTGGCGTCTCAACGGAGTCCAATATTCCAGACTTTCGTAGCTCAGATGGGGTCTATAGTGTCACCTTGGGTCGGCATTTTACGGCTGAGCAACTGGTCTCTCATACCATGTTTGAGCGTTATCCAGAGGACTTTTTCGACTTTTACAAGAAGTACCTGCTCTATCCAGATGCCAAGCCCAATGCAGCTCATCGCTATCTGGCTTGGCTGGAAGAAACTGGTAAACTCAAAGCAGTCGTGACGCAAAATATTGATAGTCTCCATGAAATGGCAGGGTCTAAAAAAGTCTTGAAACTCCATGGTAGTGCCGACCGTAATTACTGTACGGGTTGCCAGCGTTTTTATGATTTAGAGTCCTTTCTAGCTTTGGAAGGGCCTGTTCCACACTGTCTCGATTGTGATAAGGTGGTCAAGCCGGATGTGACCCTTTATGAGGAACCCCTCGATATGGAGGTCTTTAGCCAAGCAGCCAAAGCCATCCAAGAAGCTGATCTACTGATTATCGGAGGGACCTCCCTCGTCGTCTACCCAGCAGCCAGCTTGATCCAGTATTTCCAAGGGAAGAAGCTGGTCGTCATCAATAAAACCAGTATTCCACAGGACAAGCAAGCAGACCTGGTCATCGAAGGGAAGATTGGCCAAGTATTTTCGAAATTAAGACAATAAAAGAACACCTGAGAGAAGTGGAAATCCACTTGTTTCAGGTGTTTTTATTGTGCTTGTGTAGCTAGTTAGTTCTTATTTATCAAATTGGACTTCCTCAAGTAAGTATTCGATAAATTTTTCACCCATTTTAGAGAGGCTAGCTTTCTCGTGTTGGATGTAGACCAGCTCGATTGGGTCATCGATATCTAGCGGGATGGAAACGATATTGTCTCCATTGAGGTTGCTGTTAAGGATACCGGTCGCAATGGTGTAGCCGTCCAGACCAATCAAGAGATTGAAGAGGGTGGCACGGTCACTGACGACGATAGACTTCTTGTGATGCTCTTGGGAGAGGATCTCTTCTGAGAAGTAGAAGGAGTTGTGGGTCCCTTGGTCGTAGCTGAGATAAGGGAAGTCTTCTAGATCTTCTAATTTCACCACCTCTTTGTTAGCTAGGGGGTTGGTCTTGCTGACGAAGATATGAGGTTGGGCAGTAAAGAGATGGGTTGCCTTGAGGTGGCTATCATCCAGCATTTTGGAGAGGACATCCCGGTTGTACCCATTGAGGAAGAGGACACCGATCTCACTACGGAAGTTCTTGACGTCATCGATGATTTCCCAGGTTCTGGTCTCCCGTAGGAAGAGCTCGTATTTCTCCATGTCGCTTTTCTTGAGGAGAGAGACGAAGGCTTCGACTACGAAGGCATAGTGCTGAGAGGACACGCTAAAGAGCTCCCGATTGGCTACTGGATTTTTATAGCGTTCTTCTAGGAGTTGGGTCTGCTCGACGACTTGACGGGCATAAGAAAGGAACTCCATCCCATCCTTAGTCAGAGTGATACCCTTGGGATTACGGATGAAGATATCAATCCCCATTTCTTTTTCCAAATCCCGCACAGCATTGGACAAACTTGGCTGGGTGATAAAGAGTTGCTTGGACGCTTCATTCATAGAGCCTGTTTCGACGATTTTGATAATGTAATGTAATTGTTGGATTCTCATGCTTATATTTTTAACATACTTTTTGACAGAAAATCCTAGCTAGTATAAGTCTCTAGAAGGATTTTTTTCCCTATAAAACAGGTTTAGAATTGAAGGATTAATTGTAGCTTGATAAAATGAGGGAAATGATGGAGGAGATGTGATGAAGAAAATCGTTTTCTGGTACAAAAAATGGAACAAGGAACTGGAGACCAAATTTTTAGCCAGTTTAGTAAAGATAAACTTTATGACCAATTTACTGATCTTTCTTGGTTTGTACGTCTTTCTAATTCTCGGGAGCTTGCCAGGAAATATCCAATCTTTGGGTTTCTGGAATGCTATTTTTGGAGTCGCAATTTACAGTGTTACAATTCTTGTTCATGCCCTAGGGGTTAGTTATTTTGTTCCCAATATCTTTGTGATTCTGTATGTTATTTCTCGCTGGTCTACGATACAGGCCCAGACCTTGGAAAAGGAACTGGTCGGTGTCTATGAAGAGAAAGAAGAAGAAAAAATTAAACGAAGAGTTAACAATCGCAAGTACTTTGTGATCCTTTGGATAGGAGTCTTTGGCTGTATCCTGGAATCCTTCGTCATCTATCTGGTAAAGGATCTGACTAGTTATGATTGGACCCATCAGCTCATCAATGAGCAGAAGCATACCATGATTTGGTCGGAGGCTCTCCCGACGATTCTTACTTTGGCATTGATTTCCTTCCTAGCGCTTGTCATTTATTCTTATAGGGATGCCAATTCCTTATCTCCACTTTTAAATATCTTTTGTATTAGTGGGATATTGATGGGATTGGTATTGTTAGCGGTATTTGACATCCAGTTGCAAGTCATCGGTTGTCACACGGTCTTCTTGTTGGTTTATTCTATTAGCCTCCTGAGAACTAGGATGAAGGAGTGGGAGGGCGAGTCTGATCCCAATAGGGCCTATGACAATCCAATTCTCCAGCGCTTTCACATGATTCTCCACCAATCCAAACACTGGCCTTGGCTGGCAGTCGTCTTTGCCCTTCCCTTGTTAGCGGTATTGGTCATGGTCCTCATGCTCTTTGGTCAACGTCCTGATAGCTTGGTCAAGGCCTGGACCAATACGGCAGATTGGACCTTCTCAGAAAAGATCCCTCCTCAGAATCTCATCATGGATGAGCACTATCTCTGTACAGTTGCGGCTGGTGGCCATGAAAAAGTTGTCAAGCCCCAACGTATGGGTGTCCGGCACGGTCATCCTGTTGTGGTGAATCGCCAGCTCTGTATTGCCAATGCCTTTGAGCAGGTCTTAGAAGAAAAGACGCCACGTTTCCATCGATTCCTGCGTCGTAATTATGACCGCTATGGCTATCCCTTTGCCAAACATATCAAGAAGAAATGGGCCATGGATATCATTTACTATCTGATGAAGCCCCTGGAATGGCTCTTCTTGTTGGTTCTCTACTTGGTCGATCGCAAGCCTGAAAATCGCATTGCTTTACAGTATATCCCACCGGTACCAGAAGGGTTTTCTCCTGAGACAGATGGGAAATGAGCGGAGCCATCGGGCTTCTACTTGACAAGCGACAAGGAGAGCGATATAATGAGACAAATTTAACCTTTAGGGGTCCAGAGAGGCCTGCAAGGAAAGACAGAAAAAGATCAGCGGACCGAGTCTAGCTGATCATTTGTAGGACCTTGCTTTTGCGAGGTCTTTTTTGCTGGAAGAAAGAAGAGGAAACCAATGGTCAGTGACAGCTGTAAAAAACGGTTTGGAAAAATCATGATGGAAGACATGGAGTTAATCGCTCAAGAAGAGATTGCGCCACGGATTTTTTCAATGGTCTTGAAGGGGGAAATGGTGGAGCAGATGCTACCGGGGCAGTTTCTCCATATCCGTGTACCGGATGACTCTAAGCTCCTCCGTCGTCCTATTTCTATCTCTGAAATAGATCCAGACAGCCAGACCTGTCGCCTCATCTATCGGGTAGAAGGGGGAGGGACAGCCATCTTTTCTCAGCTGCCCGTCGGTAGCTTCCTCAGTGTCATGGGTCCTCAAGGAAATGGCTTTGACCTTAAGGGCCTTGGTCAAGGGGCGCGTGCCTTGGTTATCGGCGGAGGGATTGGGAGTACCTCCTTTGGTCCAAGTGGCTAAACAGCTACATGAACAGGGAGTAGAAGTCCATTCTGTCCTTGGATTTGCCAATAAAGAAGCGGTTATCCTGGAAGAAGAGTTGAAGCAGTACGGCCAAGTCACCATTACAACAGACGATGGTTCTTATGGTATCAAAGGTTATGTCTCTACGGTCATTGATCAGATGGACCAGGAGTTTGACGCTATCTATTCTTGTGGAGCACCTGGCATGCTCAAATATGTCAATACCAAATTCCATGACCATCCCCGCGCCTACATTTCTATGGAATCGCGTATGGCTTGTGGGATGGGTGCTTGCTATGCCTGTGTGGTGCATCTAGAAAATGAGAGCCAAGCGGCCAACAAGCGCGTGTGTGAAGACGGACCGGTCTTTGAAACCGGTACGATTGTGATGTAGGAGGACCTTATGACAGCAAATCGACTAGCCGTATCCTTACCTGGTTTAGACTTGAAACCCCATTATTCCGGCTTCCGGCTGTTTTGGCTTTGGTCAGGAATATGCCAAATACTATGACTTAGACCTGCTTGGATCCATTATGATCAAGGCGACAACTGCTGAGGCTCGCTTCGGAAATCCCGCGCCACGTGTTGCTGAGACGCCTGCAGGCATGCTCAATGCCATTGGTCTCCAAAATCCAGGCGTAGACGTGGTCCTAGCAGAGAAACTTCCTTGGTTGGCCCAGCATTATCCAGATCTACCGATTATCGCCAATGTAGCAGGCTTCTCCAATGAAGAGTATGCAACGGTATCTGGCAAGATCTCGCAAGCGCCAAATGTCAAGGCCATCGAGCTCAATATCTCTTGTCCCAACGTAGACCATGGCAATAATGGTCTCTTAATCGGACAAGTTCCTGAGTTGGCCTATGATGCAGTAAAAGCAGCGGTAGAAGCTTCCTCCGTTCCTGTTTACGTTAAGTTGACCCCTAGTGTATCCGATATTACTCAAGTCGCCAAGGCTGCAGAAGATGCGGGAGCGAGTGGCTTGACCATGATCAACACGCTGGTCGGGATGCGCTTTGATCTCAAGACAGGCAAGCCAATCATTGCCAATGGCACAGGCGGTATGTCAGGACCAGCTATCTTCCCAGTAGCCTTGAAACTCATCCGCCAAGTAGCCCAATCGACCAAACTTCCGATTATTGGGATGGGCGGTGTAGATTCAGCAGAAGCAGCCCTAGAGATGTTTATTGCTGGTGCTTCTGCAATTGGAGTCGGAACTGCTAACTTTACAGATCCATACGCATGTCCTACCATTATCCAAGACTTACCAAAGGTCATGGATCAGTATGGAATAACTAGCTTAGAAGATTTACGTCGGCATGTCCGAGAAAATCTATTATAAGGATTATCAAGAAAATAAAAATGCCTGCTGGCTACAACCCCAACAGGCTACTGAGTAAGTTACAACTAAAACAACCCTTACTCAGCATAGAAAATATTTTACAGGAAAATCGGTAATATGTCAAGTTTTTTTTTATGATCAAGGACTCATACTAGTCTAATCCGAAAAGACAGACTGAATCCGAACGTTTTTCGATTATTTCTTGACTTTTCTTTCATATCGTACTACAATGTAGAAAAACCTTTAAAGTAGTCCTGAGAGGCTCCTAAGGTCTAGACGATGAATCAGGGTAGATACTACCTAATTTTCGTGTAACCTTGCCTCAGGCAAGGTTTTTTTGTGGAAAAAATGTCAGCCATAAAAAGGAGAAACCCATGCGTGAAGAACGTCCCATCATCGCCCTTGATTTTCCAGCTTTTGAAGATGTCAAAAACTTTCTAGAACATTTCCCAGAAGATGAAAAACTGTTTGTAAAAATCGGAATGGAATTTTTCTATGCAGTCGGCCCAGAAATTGTTCACTATCTGAAAGGTCGTGGCCATAGCATTTTCTTGGATTTAAAATTGCACGACATCCCAAATACGGTTAAGTCAGCCATGTCTGTCCTAGGCACCTTTGGTGTGGATATGGTGACAGTTCATGCAGCAGGTGGTGTAGAGATGATGCGCGAAGCCAAAAAAGCACTTGGACCAGGAGCTAAGTTGGTAGCGGTGACTCAATTGACATCTACCAGTGAAGAAGACATGCGTGATTGCCAAAACATCCAAACCACTGTCCAAGAATCAGTAGTTAATTATGCCCGTAAGGCGCAAGAAGCAGGCTTGGATGGCGTTGTTTGCTCAGCCCATGAAGTAGATTTGATCAAGAAAGCTACATCAGAAGAGTTTGTTTGTGTGACCCCAGGGATCCGTCCTGCAGGAGCAGAAATTGGTGACCAAAAACGGGTCATGACCCCACAAGAAGCCCATGCCATCGGTTCAGACTACATCGTGGTTGGACGTCCGATTATCCAAGCAGAAAACCCATGGGATGCTTATCATGAAATTAAGAGACAATGGAATAGTTAAGAACGTCTTAGAAGCTGTGCTTCAAGACGTTCTATGGGAAGCCCGATAGGGCCTTCCCTAAACTATTCACTAGATTATGAGAATAAAAAGTATCGTTTTATTCTCATAATCGTCGGAACACTAATTGCTACTAAAAGTGAAACTTTTGTAGCTCTACGGGAAGCCCGACGGGGCCTTCCCTAACGAGTTCACTAGATCTCAGAAGAGAAAATTATCGTTTCTCTTCTGAGATCGTCGGAATAATAATCGCCAGTAAAAGTAAAGCTTTTGTAGATCTACGGGAAGCCCGATAGGGCCTTCCCTGAACTATTCACTAACCTGTACAGTCGTTTAAAAATAAATAATTGATTTAATTCGTATTCGATTAAAATCGTAAAAAGGAGTTATCATGTCATTAGCTAAAGATATTGCCAGCCATCTTCTAAAAATTGAAGCCGTTTATTTGAAACCAGAAGAGCCTTTTACGTGGGCTTCTGGGATTAAGTCCCCTATTTATACGGATAACCGTGTGACCCTCGCTTATCCTGAAACTCGTACCTTGATTGAAAATGGATTTGTAGATAAAATCAAGGAAGCCTTCCCTGAAGTAGAAGTGATTGCAGGTACAGCAACTGCAGGGATTCCTCACGGAGCCATTATTGCGGACAAGATGAATTTGCCATTTGCCTACATTCGTAGCAAACCAAAAGACCACGGTGCTGGTAATCAAATTGAAGGCCGTGTACCACAAGGTCAAAAGATGGTCGTAGTGGAAGATTTGATTTCTACTGGTGGATCTGTCTTGGAAGCTGTCGCAGCTGCGAAACGTGAAGGAGCAGATGTCCTTGGTGTGGTGGCTATCTTTACCTACCAACTAGAGAAGGCAGATAAGAAATTTGCGGAAGCTGGCGTTCAACTTGAAACCTTGTCTAACTACACAGAATTGATCCATTTGGCTGAACAACAAGGTTATATCACTTCTGAAGGTTTAGAACTGTTACGCCGTTTCAAGGAAAATCAAGAAACTTGGCAAGACTAAAGTATAATGGAAGAGGGCCAACGTTTGGCTCTCCTTTTGTTTGTAAAAGGAAGAAAAAATGATGCAGCTTGAAAGACGCACTCGTCTGAGTCTAGAAGAAAAGAAGCAGTGTGAACAGCTTGTGAGAGCCTGTCACCAATATGACCATACCTATCGCTTGCCCTATTTGGACAATCTCTATAATGATGATCCTACGATGCCAGCATTTATCCTTGCATTGGTGGAGGGGCAGCTGGTTGGATTTTTGTCCATCTATGCGGATGAACCCAAGGAAGCAGAGGTTCAGCTCTTTGTGACTCCTTCTTTTCGTAGACAAGGTATTGCCCGTTCCTTATGGGAAGACTTTATGGACTTGGCCAAGGACTATCAGCTAGAAGAACGACTATATGTGTCAGAGGTTCGGTTTTTGGATCAAAACACGGACTTACTTAACCATTTTCATTTAGTGGAGGCAGAGGAGGAAGACCACGAACTTTGGTTGGAGGCCCCATGTCAGGTCACCGACCATGAGAAGAGAGAAGGGATGATGGTATTGGAAGCTGTGGAGTCCATGCTCCAAGAGATTGCTCATTTTCAATCCAAGGCTTTTGAGACAGATCTTGACTATGCCCTCAAGTATGCGACCGAGTCTCTCGAGGGCCAGGATACCCGTCTCTTTGTCTTACTTGACCAAGAGCAAGTCCTTGCTTCTGTTACGGTGGATCTATCTCAGGGAACGACCTATTTCTTTGGATTAGCCGTTGACCCGGATCATCTCCGCAAAGGGTATGCGCGCTATCTCTTACGAAGTGTGATGAATCAGATGGCTGCAGAAATGGAGCAGCAATTTCAGATTGTCGTTGAAAAAGAGAATCAAGCAGCCCTCAGCCTTTATCTAGGCCTGGGCTTCACCATCCAAACTGAAGTCCTCTATTTGACGGAGAGCCGATAGAATCCAGCGAAATCCCTATTTTTTTGCTATAATGGAGCTATGTTAGTAAAGTAAAAAAGTCTTATTTGGCTTTCTTCATCTGGTCATGTTGTTCCTGATGGTACACTGGTTTATCATTAGTGCCGTATACCTAAAAGATATTTCGGGATGGGGACTTGTAGTTGGTGGACTTGTCTTCCTCCTAGCTTATGTTGGTCGCTCATATCTCAAAAGAGCCTTTTCCTGGTTGATGAAACATAAGACAGGATTTATGCTGGGAGCAATTCTGGTTCAGATTGTTTTTATGCTATCTGCAGAATTGTTGATTCGTCGGGATGCTGCGGTGGTCTATACGGGAGCCTTTAGCCTTCTAAAAGAGTCCTCTATCTCAAGCTACCTGAGTCGGAATCCCAATAACCTTCCCTTGTTCTTGTACGAACGCTTTTTCTACCAAATCTTTGGTGGAGCAGGCCTCTGGGTCATGCAAGTTCTCAACATGGTTTTTGTGAATGCAGGAGCTATCCTCTTGTATCGTTTAGGACTAAAACATTATGACCAAAAAGTGGCAGATTGGGTGTATACCCTCTATGTGGCCTTAATCTGTTATTCCCCTTATTTTTACTCCATGTACACTGATATTCCGCCTCTTCCTCTCATCTCCTTGCAATTAGGGCTAGCCTTGGATCTCTTAAAAGGGGGCGACAGTGGTGCACAATGGAAAACCTCCTTGTTATTTGGACTATTATCAGGTCTGACCATGCTCATTCGTCCGACGACCATTATTGTCGTGATAGCCTTTTGGATGGTTCTTTTCTTTAAAGGGCAGTGGAAGGTCTTTGGTAAAGTCTTTGCTTTAACCCTTTTATCAACTGGTCTGGTCTATGGAGCCCTTAATACAGCTGTCAAACACCAAACAGCCGTTCCTATTCTCGAAGGGGAAGGTCTGGCCAAGGGTCCTCTCTTGTTTATTAACTTGGGCTTGACGGATATTGGTCATAACCAAGCAGATATGAAAGAGGGGCTCTTGAAATATGTCGACGAAGATAAGCGAGATGAGTACAATAATGGGATGTTCAAGAACGAATATATCATTAAAGAAATCAAACGGCGCTTGAAGGAATATGGCCCGATTGGACTCCTGGGACACCTTTATACCAAGCAATCCTTGACGGTGGCAGAAGGGACACTTGGTTGGCTCTATCGGGATGTTGAGTATGAGAAGACTCCCGTTATCAATCCTCTTTACGAGCGCTACACTAGGATTTCCCCTTTGCTAAGTGGGTTCGGACCTACTTCTTGAGTACGGATCGTCCTCAATACAAATATTATGAGTTCCTTAAACAAGTCATTTGGATCATCATGGCAGCTGGGCTGGTCTTTGTCTATCTGAAGAAAAGAGAAGAGGATGATATCCACTTCTTGTCATTAGCTGTATTTGGTGGACTCCTCTTTTTGACCATCTTTGAAGGTGGAAAAACTCGCTACCTCATTCAATTTTTACCACAAATTCTCTTACTAGCTTCAATTGGTCTAGCGGATCGCCCAAAGAAATGGCTTCTCGCTAGCAAAGGCTCTTCAGAAGCCCATATATAAGGAGATAGCATGCAGCATTCAAGTTGGCACCAATTGCTTAAGGAGCAGCTTCCAGAGGGCTACTTTAAGCAAATTAATCAATTTTTAAACCAGGTCTATGCATTAGGGACCATCTATCCGCCTCGTGAAAAGGTATTTCAGGCCTTAAAGACAACGAATCTGGAAGAGGTTAAGGTCGTGATTCTGGGTCAGGATCCCTATCACGGTCCTGGTCAAGCACAGGGTCTCAGCTTTTCTGTACCGGATGACATCCCAGCACCTCCATCCTTGCAAAACATTTTAAAGGAGTTGTTGGAAGATGTGGGGGTTAAAACTTCACATGACTTGACGCCTTGGGCAGAGCAAGGGGTTCTCTTACTCAATGCCTGTCTAACGGTACCTGCTGGCCAAGCCAATGGGCACGCTGGCCTGATTTGGGAAGAGTTTACGGATGCAGTTATTCGCCTAGTCAGCCAAGAGGAGGAGCATGTTGTCTTTATTCTGTGGGGTGCCTATGCTCGGAAGAAGAAGTCTTTGATTGATGCAAGCAAACACTTGATTATTGAAAGTGCCCATCCCAGTCCCTTATCGGCCTATCGCGGTTTCTTTGGCTCCCGTCCTTTTTCAAGGGCTAACGCTTATTTAACGGAGATGGGTCGCGAGCCGATTGATTGGTTGCGAAGTTAGGAAAATAGAAAGAAGAAATAATGCCACAGTTAGCTACAATTTGCTATATCGATAATGGAGAAGCGTTTTTGATGCTTCATCGCAATAAAAAGCCCAATGATGTCCATGAAGGCAAGTGGATCGGGGTTGGTGGAAAATTAGAACGCGGGGAAACTCCTCAAGAATGTGCTGCTAGAGAAATTCTTGAAGAAACGGGTCTAGTTGCTAAGCCAGTTCTAAAAGGAATTATCACCTTCCCTGAATTTACTCCCGATCTAGACTGGTACACCTATGTCTTCAAGGTGACAGAGTTTGAAGGGGAACTCATCGAGTGTAACGAGGGGACACTGGAGTGGGTGCCTTATGATCAAGTCTTAAGTAAGCCAACTTGGGAGGGGGACCACACCTTTGTTGAGTGGCTCTTGGAGGATAAACCCTTCTTTTCAGCTATGTTCCGCTATGATGGGGATCGCTTGCTAGAGACCCATGTTGATTTCTATGAATAAAGGAGTAGAAGATGTTAGTCATTAAAAATGGTCGGGTAATGGATCCGAAAACTGGTTTGGACCAAGTATGTGATCTTTTGGTAGATCAGGGGAAAATTGTGGAAATAGGTCCATCTCTTTCTTATGAGGGAGCCCAAGTTATCGATGCGAGTGGCAAGGTGGTAGCGCCAGGTTTGGTGGACATTCACGTTCACTTCCGGGAACCAGGTCAGACCCACAAGGAAGATATTCACACTGGAGCTCTGGCTGCTGCAGCTGGTGGTTTTACCACAGTTGTCATGATGGCCAATACCACTCCAACTATTTCGGATGTCGTGACCTTAAAAGAAGTCTTGGATTCTGCTGCTAAGGAAGCCATCCATGTTAAAACCATAGCGACGGTTACAAAGAACTTTGATGGTCAACATCTCACTGACTTTGAAGGTTTGTTACAAGCTGGAGCTGTTGGTTTCTCAGATGATGGGATTCCGTTGCAAAGTACCAAGGTAGTCCGTCAGGCCTTGGAAGAAGCCAAACGTCTGGGGACCTTCATTAGTCTCCATGAAGAAGATCCAGAGTTGAACGGCATTCTGGGACTCAATGAGCACATTGCTCGGGAGCACTTCAAGGTTTGCGGAGCCACTGGTGTGGCAGAATACTCTATGGCAGCGCGTGATGCTATGATTGCTCACGCGACAGGTGGCCACCTCCACATCCAACACCTCTCTAAAGCTGAGAGTGTCAAGGTTGTCGAGTTTGCCCAAGCGATCGGTGCTCCTGTTACAGCAGAAGTAGCTCCTCAGCATTTCTCTAAGACTGAAGACCTCTTGCTGTCTAAGGGAAGCAATGCCAAGATGAATCCGCCTCTTCGTCGGGAAGAGGACCGTCGTGCAGTCATCGAAGGCTTGAAGTCAGGAGTCATTACCGTAATCGCAACGGACCACGCGCCCCATCATGCGGATGAAAAGAACGTAGCCGATATCACCAAGGCTCCTTCCGGCATGACAGGATTAGAGACCTCTCTATCGCTTGGTTTGACCTATTTGGTCCATGCAGGAGAGCTCAGTTTGATGGAACTCTTAGAAAAATGACCTATAATCCCGCTAAATTATATAACTTTGAAGCGGGTTATTTGGAAGTCGGTGGACCAGCGGATATTGTGATCTTTGATCCGACTGCTGACCGTTTAGTGTCTGATCATTTTGCTTCCAAGGCAGCTAATTCACCGTTTGTCGGTGAATCTCTCAAGGGACAGGTAGCTTATACCATCTGCAAGGGCAAGGTTGTCTACCAAGCCTAAACCTGACTTAAAAATAAGAAAGTCAAATTGAAAGCTGGACGAATGAGGAGTATATGAATAGTAGAAAAATACTAGAGATGATCTTGTATTGTTTGGTCACTTTTCTGGTCTGCTTTTTTCTGGTCAATTGGCTCCTTCCTTCGGCAGAACCAGTGATGACCAAACCGTCAACAAGTGCCAAAAAGAAGGTAGTCACCTATGTAGCGATTGGTGATTCCTTGACCAAAGGCGTAGGAGATAGCACCAATCAAGGAGGTTTTGTTCCTCTGCTCGCTCAGAGTTTGACCAATGAAACAGATCTTGAATTCAAAGCGATCAACTATGGTGTTTCTGGTAACACGAGCGGTCAAATTTTGTCACGTATGCAGGAGAAAAAGGAGATTCGAAAGGACCTGAAGCAGGCTCAGTTACTGACCATTACTGTCGGGGGCAATGACCTGCGAAAGGCCATCCTTGAGGATACCAGTAACTTAGATCTGGACCGTTTTGAAAAAGCATCGAAGACCTATGAGAAAAATCTCAAACAGATCATCGAATTGGCCCGTAAGGACAACCCTGATCTGCCCATTTACGTGGTGGGGATCTACAATCCCTTGTATCTCAACTTCCCCGATCTAACGGAATTGCAGACCCTTGTCGATCAGTGGAACCAAAGAACGGAGGAGACCCTCTCTGCCTATCAAGGCGTCTACTTGTTCCAATCAATGACCTCCTTTATAAGGGCATTGATGGCAAGAGTGGGGTGACAGAATCTGAATTAGGAAAAGAGACTGTAACCAATGATGCCTTGTATGATGAGGATAGTTTCCATCCCAATAATACTGGTTATGAGATCATGAAAGAAGCCGTACTGGAGAAAATACATGCAACTGAGAAAAAATGGTTCGAGTGAGAAGAAGGTTAAGCCAGTAACCACAGGACCTCATTTTAAGGAGAGACGAGAAAAAACGCCGATCAACATCTGGAAATGGCTCTTTCTAGGCTTGGTCAGTTTCTTATTCGCTACAAGTCTAGTCGTATGGACTCGTTTCTCAACGGTACGAGAGGATGTCCGGCAACTACAGACTCCTAGCCAAGGAGGAGATGTCAAGATCGGCAGTATGACCACAACTAGGGCTCAACTAAATGAAACCATCAAGGTCATGCTTAAAAGTTATCATTTGAGTGATTATCAACTGTATGCAGACAACCAACAGATGTTACTAGAGGGGAAGATGGACTTTTTAGGAAAGGAGTACCCGCTCTATATCTATTTCCAGCCAAGTAAGCTAGAGGATGGGAGTATCCTCCTGACCCTCAAGGATTTTTCAGTTGGGACCTTGAAACTTCCTAAGAAGACCGTGATGCAGGTGCTGTCTACAAACAAGGATCTACCTGACTTTGTAAAAATTGATAGCAAAGAAGCGACGATCAAGATCGAGCTTGCTAAGATTAAAAATGATATGGATTTCTATGTCAAGGCCAATACCATTGATCTATACAATGATCAAATCATTTTTGATCTCTACAGGAAAAAATAAGAAGATCAGGCGAAAGTAAGAAAGCGACTTTCGCCTTTATTTTGTTTCTATTCAAAAAATTCAGAATATTGTAGAAAATTCTTGACATTCAATTTTCCCTATGCTAAAATACTAAACAAGACATCAATCAAAGGAGAAAGTCAAACATGAAAACAGCTAAGTTTATTCAATTTGCTTTGTTGTTGAGGTACTCGGGCTAGTGCAAAAGCATTAGTCCTGTTTGGCTTACCAAGCGGGAGTAACAAAACATCTCGCTTAGGTAACTGGCGAGATGTTTTTATTTTATTCACTATGTTTAGAAAAGAGGAGACCCTATGCGTAAAGTTGAATTTTTAGATACCAGTCTTCGGGATGGCGAACAGACTCCTGGAGTTAATTTTTCCATCAAAGAAAAGATTGCCATTGCCAAGCAATTGGAAAAATGGGGCATTTCTGCTATTGAAGCAGGTTTTCCAGCAGCCAGTCCGGATTCCTTCACAGCTGTGCAGGAAATTGCAAAGGTCTTGACCAAGACTGCTGTGACAGGTTTGGCTCGCTCCGTTAAATCCGATATCGATGCTTGCTATGAAGCCTTGAAAGATGCCAAGTATCCGCAAGTTCACGTCTTTATCGCAACGAGTCCCATTCACCGTGAGTTTAAACTCAACAAGACCAAGGAAGAAATTCTTGAAGCCATCAAAGAGCACGTTTCTTATGCGCGTTCTAAGTTTGAAGTTGTTGAATTCTCGCCCGAAGATGCGACACGGACGGAATTAGATTTCCTCTTACAAGTCGTCCAGACTGCGGTCGATGCAGGGGCTAGCTACATCAATATTCCTGATACAGTCGGTTTCACGACACCAGCAGAGTACGGAGCTATTTTCAAATACTTGATCGACCATGTCAAGACAGATCGTGAGATTATCTATTCCCCTCATTGCCATGATGATCTAGGAATGGCGGTGGCAAATAGCCTCGCCGCTGTCAAAAATGGAGCTGGTCGGGTCGAAGGTACTATCAATGGTATCGGGGAACGGGCTGGAAATGCGGCACTTGAAGAAGTAGCGGTCGCTCTTAATATTCGCGAAGACTATTTCCAAGTGGAGAGTCCGATTGTCCTAAATGAAACCATCAACACCTCTGAGTTGGTTTCTCGTTACTCTGGGATTCCAATTCCTAAAAACAAGGCAGTGGTTGGCGGCAATGCCTTCTCACACGAGTCTGGGATTCACCAAGATGGAGTTCTTAAGAATCCTCTTACCTATGAAATCATCACGCCTGAGTTGGTGGGGGTTAAGAGCAATAGCCTTCCACTTGGTAAATTGTCTGGTCGCCATGCCTTTGTCGAAAAACTGCATGAGTTGGGACTGGAATTCACAGAAGAAGACATCCAGCCATTGTTTGCTAAGTTCAAATCTCTGGCAGACAAGAAGCACGAGATCACTGATGCCGATATCCGCGCCCTTGTTGCCGGTACAGCAGTGGAAAATCCAGAAGGCTTCCACTTTGATGATCTTCGCCTCACAACCAATGAAGATGAAAGCATCACTGCAGCAGTCAGTCTGAAAAATGAAGATGGTGAAATTCTTGAATACCTTGCCAAAGGTCAAGGTTCAGTGGAAGCAATCTTTAACGCTATTGATCAATTCTTCCACCAAGAAGTTCGTCTGACTTCCTACACCATTGATGCGGTGACAGATGGAATTGATGCTCAAGCGCGTGTGCTAGTCACTGTTGAAAACGAAGCAACGGATACCATCTTTAATGCTTCTGGTTTAGACTTTGACGTATTGAAGGCGTCAGCGATTGCCTATATCAATGCCAATACCTTGGTGCAAAAAGAGAATGCTGGAGAGATCGGTCACATTGTATCCTATCGTGATCTACCAGATGCCTAAAGGAGAACACTATGACGAAGAAGATTGTCGCCCTAGCTGGGGACGGGATTGGACCAGAGATCATGGAGTCTGGCCTGTCCGTACTGAAAGCAGTGGCAGAAAAACAAATTTTGACTATTCAGTCCAAGCTCATCCATTTGGGGGAGCAGGGATTGATGCGGCTGGTCATCCTCTGCCAGCTTCTACTCTAGAAGCTACAAAGGAAGCGGATGCTATTCTCTTAGCGGCTATCGGAAGTCCTCAGTATGACCAAGCACCGATTCGTCCGGAGCAAGGCTTGTTAGCTCTTCGTAAGGAGCTCAACCTTTATGCTAACATTCGTCCGGTCAAGATTTACGACTCCCTCAAGCACCTCTCTCCTTTGAAGGAGGAGCGCATCCATGGTGTGGACTTCGTAGTGGTTCGCGAGCTCACTGGCGGGATCTACTTTGGAGAGCATATCTTAGAAGATAATCAAGCACGGGATATCAACGACTACTCAGTTGAAGAAGTGGAGCGAATTGTGCGGAAGGCTTTGAGATTGCGCGTGGACGTCGCAAGAAAGTCACCAGCATTGATAAGCAAAATGTCCTCGCAACCTCCAAGCTTTGGAGAAGAGTAGCTGATCGAGTGGCTCAAGACTTTCCAGATGTGACCTTGGAGCACCAGTTAGTAGACTCAGCAGCCATGCTCATGATTACCAATCCTTCTCGCTTTGATGTCATCGTGACAGAAAACCTTTTTGGTGATATCCTTTCAGACGAGTCCAGTGTCTTGTCTGGCACTCTTGGGGTTATGCCATCGGCTAGCCATTCAGAGTCAGGTCCAAGTATGTATGAGCCTATTCATGGATCGGCTCCAGATATTGCAGGTCAAGGTGTGGCGAATCCAGTCTCGATGATCCTCTCTGTTGCCATGATGATGCGAGAAAGTTTTGATCGAGAAGAAGATGCTAACCGCATTGAAAAAGCAGTCGAAGCGACTCTTGCTGCAGGGATCTTTACGAGAGACCTGGGAGGCAGTGCTTCGACAAAGAAATGACAGAAGAGATTATAAAACGCTTATGAGTGTAAAAGGAATGATTACTGGCTTGATCCTTCTATGGAATCTCTTCGTAGGGATTCTCTACGGAGTTGATAAGGAAAAGGCCAAAAGAAATGCCTGGCGGATACCAGAAAAGACCTTGCTCTTTTATGCTTTTGCAGTTGGAGGGCTAGGAGCCTGGATAGGAGGGCTACTCTTTCATCACAAGACACAGAAGTGGTATTTTAAGGTCACCTGGCTCTTAGGAACCCTTCTTACACTTTACACACTCTACGCTTTATGGAGGTAAGGATGGCAGGAAAATCAATTTTTGATAAAATCTGGGAACGGCATATTGTGACCGGTGAGGAAGGCCAGCCCCAACTCATGTATGTGGACCAACACTATATCCACGAGGTGACCAGTCCCCAGGCTTTTCAAGGGCTTAGAGACACTGGTAGAAAGGTTCGGAGACCAGATTTAACCTTTGGAACCTTTGATCACAATGTCCCAACGGTTAATATTTATGATATTCGGGATGTGATTTCTAAGGCTCAGATTGATAAATTAGCTGAAAATGTCAAGGACTTTGGGATCGATCATGCAGGTCATGGTTCAGAAACAGGGAATTGTTCACATGGTTGGTCCTGAAACAGGACGGACCCAGCCTGGAAAGTTCATTGTCTGTGGAGACAGCCATACGGCGACCCATGGAGCTTTCGGTGCCATTGCCTTTGGGATTGGGACCAGTGAGGTAGAGCATGTCTTTGCGACCCAGACCATCTGGCAGGTCAAACCGAAGAAGCTCTTGGTCGAATTTACTGGAAAGCCGCAGAAGGGGATTTATGCCAAGGACTATATTTTGGCCTTGATTGCTCGTTATGGCGTAGCCTGTGGGGTTGGTCATGTGGTCGAATATAGAGGGGAAGCAATCGATAGCCTCACCATGGAAGAGCGGATGACCATCTGCAATATGTCCATTGAATTCGGCTCTAAGATGGGGATTATGAATCCAGATGAGACGACTTTTGACTATCTCCGTGGACGTGAATGTGTGCCAAAAGATTTTGAAGTTGCAGTAGCTGATTGGAAGTCCCTGGTCAGTGACGACGATGCGATATATGATAGAGTCATCACCATCGATGTATCCCAGTTGGCACCTATGGTGACCTGGGGGGACCAACCCTTCTATGGGAGTCGACGTGGAAACAGCCTTTCCAGAAATTCGGGATATGAATGATGAACGGGCCTATGCCTACATGGATCTCCAACCAGGTCAAAAGGCTTCAGACATCGAGTTGGGCTATATCTTTATTGGATCTTGTACCAATGCCCGACTCAGTGATTTACAGCTGGCTGCCCGTTTCGTAGAAGGGAAGAAAATTGCCCCTAATTTGACCGCCATCGTAGTTCCAGGTTCTCGTCCTGTCAAACGAGCAGCGGAGAAAATGGGCTTGGATAAGATCTTTATGGATGCAGGCTTTGAATGGCGTGATCCAGGCTGCTCTATGTGTCTTGGGATGAATCCAGACAAGGTGCCGGATGGCGTCCATTGTGCCTCTACTAGCAACCGGAACTTTGAAGACCGCCAAGGATTTGGGGCCAAGACCCATCTCTGTAGCCCAGCAATGGCGGCAGCAGCAGCAATCGCCGGTCGCTTTGTCGATGTGCGCCAAATGCCAGAAGTCCAGTAAAAGGAGGAATCATGGAGAAATTTACCATTTATACGGGAACTACGGTTCCTTTGATGAACGATAATATCGATACCGACCAAATCCTCCCCAAGCAATTCTTAAAGCTGATTGATAAAAAAGGTTTTGGTAAATACCTCATGTACGCTTGGCGCTATTTGGATGACCAGTATACCGAGGATCCAGATTTTATCTTTAACAAGCCAGAATACCGCAAGGCGACCATTTTGATCACTGGTGACAATTTTGGGGCTGGTTCCTCTCGGGAGCATGCTGCCTGGGCCTTGGCTGATTATGGCTTTAAAGTCGTTATCGCTGGCTCCTTTGGAGATATCCATTACAATAATGAACTTAATAATGGGATGCTACCAATTGTACAACCACTAGAGGTTCGTCAAAAGCTAGCAAGCTTGAAACCGACAGACGAGGTAACGGTGGATTTGGAAGAGCAGAAGATCATCTCGCCTGTTGGAGAATTCAGCTTTGAGATCGATGGGGATTGGAAGCACAAATTACTCAACGGTCTAGATGATATTGGGATTACCCTCCAATATGAGGACTTGATTGCTGCTTATGAGAAGAATCGGCCCGCCTATTGGCAATAAAATTGTATAGTTAATTAAGAATTTTCAGAAAATATATTGAAGCTTTTTGGGAATTTTGATAGAATAGAAAAAAAGAAATAGAAGAGGACGAAATTTATGACAAAACACATTCAATGGGACGGAACACTTTCACAAGAAGGATTTGACATTCTTAAAGTAGAGGGTGGCTGTATCGTCTGCCCTACCAAAGTCGGCTACATTATCATGACCAGTGACAAGGCTGGCTTGGAACGGAAGTTTGAAGCCAAAGAACGTAACCGCAACAAACCAGGTGTCGTTCTTTGCGGAAGTATGGATGAACTTCGTGCCCTTGCTCAATTGAATCCTGAAATCGAAGCCTTCTACCAAAAACATTGGGATGAAGATATCTTGCTTGGTTGTATCCTTCCATGGCGTGAAGATGCTTATGCAAAATTACAAGCCTTCGGAGATGGACGCGAAGAACTCATGACAGACGTTCGAGGAACCAGCTGTTTTGTTATCAAATTTGGTAAAGCTGGTGAGCAAATCGCCAAGGAAATGTGGGAAAAAGAAGGCAAGATGGTTTACGCCTCTTCAGCCAACCCTTCCGGTAAAGGAAACCGTGGTAAGGTTGAAGGAATCGGTGAGCGCATTGAAGGTGCCGTAGACTTGGTCATCGAAGCTGACGATTATGTAGCCTCTATCCAACCAGACAAGACCATTGAAACACGCTATGAACAAGGCGTGATGGTCTCTATGGTTGATGCAGAAGGAAAACTCATCCCAGAACAAGGAGCAGGTAGCCGTTCTGTTAATACTTGTCCAGTTGTGATTCGTAAAGGATTGGATATCGATAAGATCATGATGCACTTATCCGATCATTTCAACTCTTGGAACTATCGCCAAGGGGAATACTATTAAAGATAGATGTATTAAAAAGAGAGTGGGACAGAAATCGGTAATTCGTTAGAATTCGATTTCGTCGTCCCACCTCCGCACGGTTGAGTAGGGCTGTAAAAGCTGATGAAATCAGCGTAGTAGAGCCTACTCAACCACTGCGTCTTGCTCGACAATCCAAAAACAATTGAGAGGCTAGGACTTTTGTCCCAGCCTCTTTTGCGGTTTTTTATTATTTACCAATAGCTTGACTTCTAATCTTAGTAAGTCACGACATTAATCTCGCCCTTGTCATACTCAGCGATAAAAATGTCATCAACAGTTTCAAATCCTTTTTTATTGAGTTCGGCTATAAGCCATTCTTCAGTTTTACCAATGGTCTCTAAGATCTCTACTTGGACCACACCATCTGTAATGATTGGGTATTTGGGATTTTCATCTCCCATTCGAACGATTATGAGTTGGCCATTTTGTTCGATGACGGCTCTTTTGACTTCTTTCAATTGGAAGACCCCTTGAGAGCGCAACTTAAGAGCGACGTCAGAAGCAGAAAGGCCTTTTGAGCGACAAGCTTCTGGATCTAATTTTCCGTTTTTTATGATAATAGTTGGTTTTCCATCAATCAGATGTTTGATGAAGTAAACATTGGTATTAAGCCATTTGAGTGACAGAATCAAAATCGTCCAGATGATGAGGATGACGATATATTGAAGGATGGTAATCGAGCTATTGTAGATGACCCCGCCGATAATACCCCCGAGAACAAAGTTCTGTATTTGGTCTACTGCAGAACTTGGAGCTAAATTTCCTTTTCCTGTTACGTTAATAACAAAAACAAGAGAAAGAAGCCCCAAGGCCAATTTAATTGCAATTGTAGCAAAAAAGCTTATCATTTTTCAACCTCCACCAGTTCTACATCTGTTTTATATAAGTCCATTTTTTCAAGTAAATAGCTATCTGGGTCTGTTCCGCTAATCGCACGATAGAATTGCTTGTCTACCTTGATAATAGCTCCGTCGGTCGTATCCGAAGTATTGACATAGACATCTTCTTTATCTACACCTAATTCTTTTGAAACAACTTCGATAAAGTGTAGGGAAGAGCGGAATTGATTGTCATTAGACTGATTGTTTTGAAAATTTGAAATGCCAATCAAAACAACGGCTACTAAGATTAAGACAGAAATAATAGACAATTCACGGAACTTACTTCCACGTTTATCCTTATATGCCTTAAAGACAAAAAAAGCAGTTACCAACACTAAGAGAATGGACATAATCACCATAACCCAATTTTGCTGGCTAATCTGACTAAGTACATAGTCGTAGGAATAGAATTTCATAAAAACCCTCTCTTTTGTTAATTCAAGATATTATAAACTAAATCCTCCTTAACTGCAATGATTAAAAACAAAAGAAAGAAAAAACTTATAGCCCTTTTTTGAAGAGGAGTGCTGACAAAGTGATAGCAATCAAAAAAACTAGAGGTTTGACTCTAGTCTTTTTGTTTTTGATGGGTGATGTTTTTTCCCCAGGAGATGATATTTTCATTCTTGTCGAGGATGCGCTTGATATTGTCCTTGTGGCGGATGATGATCAAGGTCGCTAAAGCGAGGACAATAAGGGTGAAAATCAGGTCATAGCTTGGGAGGATCCAGCCAGTCAATGGGAGGAAGAGCACTCCTAAACTAGCCAAAATTGCAACCGTTACACTTGAAAAAGAAATCATGCTGGTTAAATAGAGGCTAGCAAAGAAATAGATGGCTAAGAGGATAAGGAAAACAGGAGAGAAACCAATGAGAACCCCAGCACTGGTTGCGACTGCCTTGCCTCCTTTAAAGCCTGCAAAAATAGGGAAGGTGTGGCCGAGGACGGCAAGAAGACCGAAGATCATTGGTGAAATCCCTGTAACCCCAAATAGTCGGCAATAAAACAGCCAAGGTTCCTTTGAGGAAATCAACCGCAAAGACGACCAGACCAGCCTTCGTCCCTAGGATACGGAAGGTATTGGTGGTCCCTGTATTTCCAGAACCGTGTTCCCGTAGATTGATGTTAAAGAAGGCTTTTCCTATCCACAAACCAGAAGGGATAGAACCTAATAAGTATGCTAATACGAGTAAAAGAATTGTTTTCATCATAGTTTCATTATATCAAAAATGCTTTGAATGAAAAAGAAAATATCTAGCTGAAGTGTCACATCGGATAGTGGATTTGAACCAATCGCACTTAAATAGCCTAGTTAAAGGGGGAGAAGAAAGAAAAATTTTGCAAAATTTCCTAAAAAACTGTAATATAGAAAAGATAAACAAACAGGAGGTTCCTTGTGTCTAAAAAGGAAATCAACATTAATAATTACAATGACGATGCCATTCAGGTACTAGAAGGGTTGGATGCGGTCCGTAAACGTCCAGGGATGTACATCGGATCGACAGATGGAAATGGGCTTCACCATCTGGTCTGGGAAATTGTCGACAATGCAGTCGATGAAGCCCTATCTGGTTTTGGTTCTCAAATTGACGTTACCATCAACAAAGACGGGTCCCTATCTGTAGCAGACCAAGGTCGGGGCATGCCGACAGGGATGCATGCTATGGGCAAACCAACCGTTGAGGTCATCTTTACCGTCCTCCATGCTGGAGGGAAGTTTGGTCAAGGTGGCTATAAGACTTCTGGTGGTCTCCACGGGGTAGGATCTTCGGTCGTCAATGCCCTCTCTAGCTGGCTTGAGGTAGAGATTACCCGTGATGGAGCAGTCTACAAGCAACGCTTTGAAGATGGTGGGAAGCCTGTTACCACTCTTGAGAAGATTGGGTCGGCTCCTAAGTCTAAGACGGGAACTAAGGTTACCTTCATGCCGGATCCAACCATCTTCTCAACGACCGATTTCAAGTTTAATACCATTGCGGAGCGGATCAAAGAGTCAGCCTTCTTGCTTAAGGACGTGACGCTGACGCTGACCGATCTCCGTAAGGAAGAAGACAACTATGTGGCCTTTCACTATGAAAATGGTGTCCAAGATTTCGTAGAGTACTTGAACGAAGATAAGGAAACCTTGACGCCGGTTCTCTACTTTAATGGAGAATCAGAAGGCTTCCAAGTAGAAGTTGCTCTCCAATATAATGATGGCTACTCTGATAATATCTTGTCCTTCGTCAACAATGTCCGCACTAAGGATGGGGGAACCCACGAGACAGGACTCAAGACAGCCATTACCAAGGCTATGAACGACTATGCAAGAAAGACAGGACTTCTGAAAGAAAAAGACAAGAATCTGGAAGGATCAGACTACCGTGAAGGTTTGTCTGCTGTTCTTTCGATCTTGGTGCCAGAAGCTCATTTGCAGTTTGAAGGGCAGACCAAGGACAAACTAGGAAGTCCACTTGCTCGACCAGTTGTTGACGGGATTGTTGCTGACAAGTTGACCTTCTTCCTCATGGAAATGGGGAATTAGCTTCCAATCTGATTCGCAAGGCCATCAAGGCCCGGGATGCGCGTGAAGCTGCTCGGAAGGCGCGGGATGAGAGTCGAAATGGCAAGAAGAACAAGAAGGACAAGGGGCTCTTGTCTGGTAAATTGACCCCAGCCCAGTCCAAGAATCCTGCCAAGAACGAACTATATCTAGTCGAAGGGGGATTCAGCCGGTGGTTCTGCCAAGCAAGGTCGGGACCGCAAGTTCCAGGCTATCCTTCCGCTTCGAGGGAAGGTTCTCAATACTGAGAAGGCCAACATGAGTGATATCCTCAAAAACGAGGAAATCAACACCATGATCTACACCATCGGTGCTGGAGTTGGGGCTGATTTTACGATCGAAGATGCAAACTATGACAAGATTATCATCATGACCGATGCGGATACGGATGGAGCCCACATCCAGACCCTTCTCCTAACTTTCTTCTATCGCTATATGCGACCTTTGGTCGAAGCAGGACGTGTCTATATCGCCATGCCTCCTCTTTACAAGATGTCTAAAGGCAAAGGAAAGAAAGAAGAAGTGGCTTATGCCTGGACTGATAGTGAATTGGAAGACCTAAGGCGAACCTTTGGCCGTGGAGCGACCCTTCAACGGTACAAAGGATTGGGTGAGATGAATGCGGACCAACTCTGGGAAACTACCATGAACCCAGAAACCCGCACCTTGATCCGTGTCACGATTGATGACTTGGCGCGTGCAGAGCGCCGTGTCTCAGTCCTAATGGGCGATAAGGCGGCCCCACGTCGTCAATGGATCGAAGATAACGTTAAGTTTACCTTGGAAGAAACGACCGCGTTTAAGGAGTGCGAGTGATGGCTCTATACATAGGTTTTATTTTGTTAGTCTTTTTGTCCCCCATTTATCTTGCAATTAACATGAATCGTCGAAGAATTAGACTATTAGGCTTGTATGCACCGGTAGTCTTTACTCTATGTATGCTTAAGGTACTAGAATCCAATATTAGAATCCCAGAATCCGGTGCTTTAGAGGCAGGCATTCTCATGTTTTTATATGGATTCCCCTTGATAATTGGATCCTTAATCTTTACACTGATTCGTTTGTGTTTCGTCTATCAGAAAAAAATCTGGAAGGCATTATTGATTTTTATTTCTTATATTTTAGGTCCCCTGCTTGTAGGTGCCTTGGCCATATATGTGGAATTGGTATTTCAGATCGATCATTTCATTTACGTAGTCATTTTTTCGATGATTCTGGTCTCCTATCTTCCTCCTATCTATCTCTTTTTTTTCGACCGAGATCAGTAGGACCCAGCTAGAAGGTGAAAAAATATGGATTATTTAATTTCTACATTCAATCATTTTTACCAATTGTATATTGTCTTGTTTCTATCCATCTTCATTGCCTTTTGGTTGAATTGGAAAAAGAAAAATTTTTATGGCTTGTATTATCCAATCTGTTTAACAGTCATGACCTATTGTGTCGTACAATTTGATTCATTCGACGTAATTGAGAGATTCCTTCCATTCATGCTACTAGCCATCGGTGTTCAACTAATGGTTATAGTCCTAGGTGTTCCCCTTGTTGTGATTGCCTTGCTTTATCATCTCATCCGATTATTTTCAATTTTTCCTAAATATGGATGGAAAATCATCCTGATTATCCTCTCTTATCTAGCGAGTGCAGTACTTTTTTATCTGGTTATGGCTAGTATGTCGGAAGAGTTTCTGCAACGCCGAAGCATGATGATCGGGTTGATGTTCCTATCTCTTGCTCTCTCTTATCTGCCAGCTATATATTTGATCATTAGCCAGAATCGTAGGAAGGTGTGAAATGAATGATATCTTATTACCTATAGCTTTCTCTACTTTCCCATTCTTACCGGTTGTATTAGTCGCTACCTTTATTTATATTGCCATTAAGAAAAATAGATCAAAGGTCTGTTTTTTAGGGTATTTTTTCCCTCTTGCAGGGGTTTTAACCATGAATGCAATCAGTGATTATCCCTCTAAGAATCTTGAAGGGCATATATCAATTACCATAGTATTGCTGACGTTTTACTTGCCTTTATTATATACATCCCTAGTTTATAGTGGCATACGTCTCTATTCGGTTTATAGCCACCAATTATTGAAAGCCTCTCTGATTTTAGGAATCTATCTCCTTGCTAGCATCTTTATGCATTTGATGATTTTTAAAGTTCAAGGTCAATTTATTATGGTGGTCATCAACATCCATTTGGCGAAACTTATGATTGCGATTCTATCGTTTCTTCCATCTGTTTATCTATATTTTGATAAAAACCAACAATTCCAGGGATTTGTAAGTGACGAAGGAGTAGAAGATGAGAACTGAGACAGAAATGATGGACCTGATCTTGCAGATTGCTGAATCCCTGCAAGTGGAAGCAGTGGCCTTATCCGGATCGAGGACCAATCCACGGTCCCCAAAAGATGACTTCCAAGATTATGATGTGGTCTATATTGTTGAGAATCTAGAAGACCTGATTTCTGATTCATCATGGTTGGACCAGTTTGGTAAACGCATCATTGAGCAAGAAGTTACTCTAGGACATCGTCGTCTGTATCTCATGCTCTTTGAAGATGGCAACCGTATTGATTTGACTCTCTGTCCCAAGGTGCACATGAAAGAGTGGGTGGATAGTGAGGATGGTTTCAAAGTCTTAAAAGACTACAAAGGTTTGTTTGAAGCCTATCAGCCCAATTCCAATCGCTACTGGACCTGTCCGCCTACCGAAGAAGAATTTGCAGCCTCCTGCAATGAATTTTGGTGGGTATCGGCTTATGTCGTAAAGGCCATTCGAAGAAATCAACTCATCTATGCCACTGATCACCTCTATGGCATTTGTCAGAAAGAACTCCTCAAGGTCTTAGCTTGGCAGGTGACAAATGATAGGGGAGCAGTTGATATCGGAAAGAATTACAAGTACCTCTTTCACTATCTCTCAGCTGAGAAAGAGAAGGAGTTCTCAACTCTGCTAAATCTATCTAGTATAGAGAAGGTCAGCCAGTCCTTGTTTGCTACCATGAAGTTTTTCGATCGAGAAGCTCAAATTCTGGCCCAAAAGATGGGATTTGCCTACGATCAGGAAGAGGCTGAGAAGATGATAGCTTATGCTGAAGAGAGGTTGAGCTAATATGTTAGAGAATGTATTTGCACTATTTTTTATGGGCTTCCCAGGTATACAAATTTTGCTATTGGTGTCTTCAATCTTTTTAGCTCTTCATAAAAATAAATTACATAAAAGAGTGTATGGATTATTTTTCCCGATTGTTATAATATTGTGTAATAGTTGGCTTATTTCAATAGATCGCACAGAGCTTTTTGATGATGCTTTAAGATTCCAATTCTTTCTAATTTCTTTTTGTTTTCCAATGCTCATCACAGCAGTGGTTTATCAGGCTATTCGATTTTATTCTATCTATTCGTTATTCAGGTGGAAGATCATAGTGATTAGCATTTGTTATTTAATTGGTTTAGTCTTCCATATTGTGAATGCCATGTATTGGAATGAAGTTTTTCAAGGGGATCAACAAGTATTCAATGCTTTGCTTATTGGGACTGTCATTATTTCATTTCTTCCTTCCGTATATTTATTCATTGCTCAAAATATCAAACCAGCACCTGCTAACTAAATTCTAATAGATTATAGCTTTAAACTACAGAAAGGATAGTATAGTTACTTGTAGTAACTGAATTCCTTTTTCTAAAAAAATCTACTCATCATTCTTTGAAAGGAGTTTCACACGCCCTGAGTGCTGTGTGAAACTCTTGATCCATCATTTGATAACGTATTTAAAACTACAGAAAGGATAGTTTAGTTACTTGTAGTAACTGAACACGGGACTAATTTCTTAGGAAAAAAGATAAATCGCTTTGGGTTCATCGAACCCTGCATCGATTTCCTAGTTTTTCTACAGCCGTTACCAATTCGAAAAATTACGGATGTGGATGCCCTAGGGTACTACAGAAATTTTCGGCAAGCCGAAACGTCCCTTTGTATCTTATATGAGTAATATCCAAAATATGTCCTTAGAGGACATCATGGGAGAGCGCTTTGGTCGCTACTCCAAATACATTATTCAAGAACGGGCTCTTCCTGATATTCGGGATGGCTTGAAACCTGTTCAACGGCGGATCCTTTATTCTATGAATAAGGATGGGAATACCCATGACAAGGGTTACCGCAAGTCGGCCAAGTCTGTCGGGAATATCATGGGGAATTTCCACCCTCACGGGGATAGTTCGATTTATGATGCCATGGTCCGCATGTCTCAAGACTGGAAGAATCGTGAGATCCTTGTTGAGATGCACGGTAACAATGGTTCTATGGACGGTGATCCACCGGCTGCCATGCGTTATACGGAAGCCCGTCTATCTGAAATTGCTGGTTATCTCCTTCAAGATATCGAAAAGAACACAGTGCCATTTGCCTGGAACTTTGACGATACAGAAAAAGAGCCAACTGTTTTGCCTGCAGCCTTTCCAAACCTCTTGGTCAATGGTGCAACTGGTATTTCTGCTGGTTATGCGACAGATATTCCGCCCCATAACCTTGCTGAAGTCATCGATGCGGTGGTCTACATGATCGACCATCCTTCTGCTAAGGTAGACAAACTCATGGAGTTTCTACCTGGACCTGATTTCCCAACTGGTGCCATTATCCAGGGACGGGATGAGATCAAGAAAGCCTATGAAACAGGTAAGGGCCGGGTGGTTGTTCGCTCTAAGACAGAAATCGAGCAACTCAAAGGCGGCAAGCAGCAAATCGTCGTTACCGAAATCCCTTATGAGATCAACAAGGCGGTCTTGGTCAAGAAGATCGACGATGTCCGTGTTAACAACAAGGTGGCCGGTATTGCGGAAGTCCGGGATGAGTCTGACCGAGATGGTCTTCGTATTGCCATTGAGTTGAAGAAAGATGCCAATGCTGATCTAATCTTGAACTACTTGTTCAAGTACACAGACTTGCAGGTCAACTACAACTTCAATATGGTGGCGATTGATAACTACACACCACGTCAAGTGGGGATCGTACCGATTCTCTCTAGCTACATTTCTCACCGTCGGGATATCATTGTCGCTCGCTCGCGCTTTGATAAGGAAAAGGCAGAACGACGCCTCCACATCGTAGAGGGCTTGATCCGCGTCATTTCTATCCTTGATGAAGTGATTGCCTTGATCAGAGCTTCTGATAACAAGGCAGATGCTAAGGAAAACCTCAAGGTCAGCTACGATTTCACCGAAGAACAAGCAGAAGCTATTGTCACCTTGCAATTGTACCGCTTGACCAATACGGATATCGTGACTTTGGAAGAAGAGCATGCCAGTCTCAAGGAACAAATCGCGACTTTGGCAGCCATCATTGGGGATGAACGGACCATGTTTAATCTCATGAAGAAGGAATTGCGTGAAGTCAAGAAGCTCTTTGGGAATCCCCGTCGCAGTGAGTTGCAAGACACTGCTAAAACGATTGAGATTGATACAGCCAGTCTGATCGTTGAAGAGGAAACCTTCGTCAGTGTGACCCGTGCTGGTTATATCAAGCGAACCTCTCCTCGTTCTTTCAATGCGTCGACAGTGGAAGAAGTCGGTAAGCGGGACGACGATGAATTGATTTTCGTAGAGCCTGCTAAGACCACCCAGCATCTTTTGCTCTTTACCAACTTGGGAAATGCCATCTATCGACCTGTTCATGAATTGGCAGATACCAAGTGGAAGGATATCGGGGAGCACCTTAGTCAGACCTTGACCAATTTCGAGCAAGAAGAAGAGATTCTTTTTGCGGAGATTGTGGATCAGTTTGAAGGAGTGACCTACTTTGCAGCTACCCAACAAGGCCAAATCAAGCGTTTTGAACGCAAGGAATTGAGCCCATGGCGGACCTATCGTTCTAAATCAACTAAGTACGCTAAACTGAAAGACCAAGAGGACCGTATCGTAGCGGTTGCACCAGTGGTCCTCGAGGACATCATGATCATTACCAAAAATGGTTATGGGTTGCGTTTCAATATTGAAGAGGTTCCAGTCGTAGGGGCCAAGGCAGCAGGAGTTAAAGCCATTAACCTCAAAGATGGAGATCAAGTGGTAGCCGTCTTTAAGTCAACGACGCCAAGTATGTACATTCTGACCCAGCGAGGCAGCCTCAAACGAATGTCACAAGATGATATTCCTGTGACCAGCCGTGCCAAACGTGGCCTACAGGTCCTGCGTGAACTGAAGTCTAAACCACACCGCGTCTTTAAGGCAGGTCCAGTCTTCACTGACCAGGGCGATTTTGATCTCTTTACGAGTCAAGAAGAAGTGGGAGAGCAGGATCAAATCCTTCAGATTACCTCCACAACAGGTCAGGTGACAGAAGTGGATGTTACCCAACTCAGCTTGTCAGAACGAACTAGCAATGGTTCTTTTGTCAATGATCAAATTTCTGATCAAGAAGTCTTTACTGCTAGAATTAAATAAAATAAAATTAGCCAGTTTATGGCTAATTTTTTTGCTTGATAAATTTTCTGAAAATTGCAAATTTCACTTGAAATTCTCATGAAATGGTGTAAAATAGAGTACATGAATAAAGTCATCCTTTGTGGTGGCTCTTGCTATTTAGCAAGTCTTGAATGGAAGAAGGAAAACAGACATGACAGTATCACTTGATTGGGAAAATCTTGGATTTTCTTATATGAAATTACCTTACCGCTACATCGCCTATTACCGTAATGGTGCTTGGGAAAAAGGAGAACTATCCGAAGATGCCACTCTTCATATTTCTGAATCTTCTCCGAGTTTGCACTACGGACAGCAAGCTTTCGAGGGTCTGAAAGCCTACCGGACAAAGATGGCAGCATTCAATTGTTCCGTCCGGATGAAAATGCCAAACGTCTTCAACGGACTGCCGATCGTCTTTTGATGCCTCAAGTTCCAACGGATATGTTTGTGGAAGCTTGTAAGGCAGTAGTGCGTGCCAATGAAGAATATGTCCCACCATATGGAACAGGTGGAACCCTCTATCTTCGTCCATTGTTGATTGGAGTCGGAGATATCATTGGGGTGAAGCCAGCAGAGGAATACATCTTTACCATCTTTGCTATGCCCGTCGGAAACTACTTCAAGGGTGGCTTGGTTCCAACCAACTTCTTGATCCAAGACGACTATGACCGCGCAGCTCCTCATGGGACAGGTGCGGCGAAAGTCGGTGGAAATTATGCCGCTAGCCTCTTACCTGGTAAATTAGCTAAGTCTCGGAACTTCTCAGACGTGATTTACTTGGATCCTGCAACCCACACCAAGATTGAAGAAGTGGGATCTGCTAACTTTTTTGGGATCACAGCTGATAATGAGTTTGTAACACCACTTAGCCCATCTATTCTGCCATCCATTACCAAGTATTCCTTGCTCTATCTTGCAGAGCACCGTCTTGGTTTGACACCAATCGAAGGGGATGTCCCAATCAATAACTTGGACCGCTTTGTTGAAGCAGGTGCTTGTGGAACTGCCGCAGTTATTTCACCAATCGGGGGAGTTCAGCACGGAGATGACTTCCATGTCTTCTATTCAGAAACGGAAGTAGGACCGATTACCCGCAAGCTTTATGATGAATTAACGGGCATCCAGTTTGGTGATATTGAAGCACCAGAAGGATGGATTTTCAAAGTAACTGAATAAAACAATCATAAGAGGGGGGACTCCCTCTTTTTTCATAGGAAGAAGATACTAGCAAAATAAAATAATTTAATCATGAAACATTTTCGGCTTGCAAGCATGTGAAAATTTTTGTAAAATAAAGGGGTTGAAATGAGGTAGAAGAATGAGTAAAAAAGATAAAAAAATCGAAATTCAAATTGCAGATAGTAAAGTGGTTGTAGGTAAGGAAACCTTTGATGGCTACCAATTAACGATTGGGAAGAAGGCTATTGCTGAGATTGCTGATATGGGTGCCCAATTTGCCCTTGTTAAAAATGCATCTGTAGACAGTCTCTATAAATCCCTTGAAAAAGCAGTGGAAAGTGCCATCGAAAATTATAATTTGAACAAATAAGGGGTTGCATTTTAATAAAATCAATGGTATAATTGTGACTGTTGATTTGCTTGGAGAGATAGCGAAGAGGCTAAACGCGGCGGACTGTAAATCCGCTCCTTCGGGTTCGGGGGTTCGAATCCCTCTCTCTCCATTAGCGTTCATTGTGACGATGATAAAGTGACTAAGGTCAGCGCTCTTTTTGGGGTATAGCCAAGCGGTAAGGCAAGGGACTTTGACTCCCTCATGCGTTGGTTCGAATCCAGCTACCCCAGTTCTAGGTAATATCAGATAAGGTGGTAAAATATCTACTCAGGTATTTTATTTCTTTATATGAAGATGTCGTTGTAGATCATTTTGATTTCGTTGCGAGTGCTTGCTTAGGAAAAATAATTATAAGTATGTCAAGTTTAGAAAACTTGATTGTTGGAGGATTTTTTAGATGAATGAATTTGAAGATTTGCTAAACAGTGTTAGCCAAGTTGAGCCAGGTGATGTTGTTACTGCTGAAGTTTTGACAGTTGACGCTACACAAGCTAACGTTGCAATCTCTGGAACTGGTGTCGAAGGTGTCTTGACTCTTCGCGAATTGACAAACGATCGTGATGCTGACATCAATGACTTGGTTAAACCAGGTGAAACACTTGAATTGCTTGTTCTTCGTCAAGTAGTTGGTAAAGATACTGATACAGTAACTTACCTTGTATCTAAAAACGTTTGGAAGCTCGCAAAGCATGGGACAAATTGGTCGGACGTGAAGAAGAAGTTGTTACTGTTAAAGGAACTCGCGCTGTTAAGGGCGGACTTTCAGTAGAATTTGAAGGACTTCGTGGATTTATTCCAGCTTCAATGCTTGATACTCGTTTTGTACGTAACACTGAACGTTTCGTAGGTCAAGAATTTGATGCTAAAATCAAAGAAGTTGACGCAAAAGAAAACCGCTTCATCCTTTCTCGTCGTGAAGTTGTTGAAGCTGCATCAGCTGCAGCTCGCGCTGAAGTATTTGGTAAATTGAACGTTGGTGACGTTGTAACTGGTAAAGTTGCCCGTATCACTAGCTTCGGTGCTTTCATCGACCTTGGTGGTGTTGATGGATTGGTTCACTTGACTGAATTGTCACACGAACGCAACGTTTCACCTAAATCAGTTGTAACTGTTGGTGAAGAAATCGAAGTGAAAGTCCTTGACTTGAACGAAGAAGAAGGTCGCGTATCACTTTCATTGAAAGCTACAACACCTGGACCATGGGATGGCGTAGAACAAAAATTGGCTGCTGGTGATGTCATCGAAGGTACTGTTAAACGTTTGACTGACTTCGGTGCATTCGTTGAAGTATTGCCAGGTATCGATGGACTTGTACACATCTCACAAATTTCACACAAACGTGTTGAAAATCCAAAAGATGTGCTTAAAGTTGGACAAGAAGTAACTGTTAAAGTTCTTGAAGTAAATGCTGCTGATGAACGTGTATCACTTTCTATCAAAGCTCTTGAAGAACGTCCAGCTCAAGAAGAAGGCGAAAAACAAGAAAAACGTCAACAACGTCCACGTCGTCCAAAACAAGAAAAACGTGACTTTGAACTTCCAGAAACTCAAACTGGATTCTCAATGGCTGACTTGTTTGGTGATATTGAATTGTAATCAACATAAAAAGCTTGCTTAGGCAAGCTTTTTTTACTTGTAAAATGATCGATTTTTTGATATACTATCATAGTTGCCACCCTTAGTGTAATGGATATCACGTAAGATTCCGGTTCTTGAGATGGGAGTTCGATTCTCTCAGGGTGGATGACGATAGGAGAGCCTTAAGGCTCTCTTTTTTTATTTTTGGATGAAGAAAGATAGCAGTGGGTTTTTAAGAGTAGGATTGGGCTCTCAGGGCTCTCTAGGATGTCATAATAATGAGATCAAGAAAACACCATGTCCTAAGACATGGTGTTTAACGTTTTGTTTAGTTTTTAGAAGCTGCTTGGAATTCTGGGTTCTTCCATGCTTCATCGATAATCGCTTGCAATTCTTTTGCAGATGCTTGCATTTTTTGTGTTTCAGCGTCGTTCAATGGAATATTTACTGGACGAACGATACCGTGGGCACCAACGATAGCTGGTTGACCGATAAAGACGTTTTCGACTCCGTATTGGCCTTCTTGGAAGACTGAAAGTGGAAGTACGGCATTCTCATCATCAAGGATGGCACGAGTAATACGAGCAAGGGCAACAGCGATACCGTAGTAAGTAGCCCCTTTCTTGTTGATGATTGAGTAAGCAGCATCACGTACTGAGATGAAGAGATCTACAAGGTCAGCTTCGTCCAAGTCACGGTTTGCTTGCAACCATTGTTCCAATTTCACACCGGCAACGTTGGCATGTGACCAAACAGCGAACTCTGAGTCACCGTGTTCACCCATGATGTAGGCATGGACTGAACGAGCGTCAACACCAATCTTTCAGCAAGTGCTTGACGGAAACGAGCTGAGTCAAGAGAAGTACCTGAACCGATAACACGTTCTTTAGGGAAACCTGAGAATTTCCAAGTAGAGTAAGTCAAGACGTCAACTGGGTTAGCAGCTACAAGGAAGATACCGTTAAATCCTGAAGCAACAACTTGCTCAACGATTGATTTGTTGATGGCAAGGTTTTTACCAACAAGGTCAAGACGAGTTTCACCTGGTTTTTGAGGAGCACCCGCAGTAATAACAACGAGGTCAGCATCCGCACAGTCTTCGTACTTAGCAGCATAAATCTTCTTAGGAGAAGTGAAGGCAAGAGCGTGGCTAAGGTCTTCAGCATCACCAACCGCTTTTTCAAACAATTGAGGAATTTCGATGATACCTAATTCTTGAGCGATACCTTGAGTAACAAGTGCGAAAGCATAAGATGAACCTACAGCGCCGTCACCAACAAGGATAACTTTTTTATGTTGTTTAGTTAATGTCATTATTCTAAACGTCTCCTTCTATTTTTTGGGGTTTCCCCATTCGCATTTATTCTACCACTTTTACTTTTCTTTGTCACGGTTTTACGCCTATTTTGGACGATGTAAACGTTTTTACTATTGTGTTCCGAAGGAGAAAAAAAGTGCTAAATGTGTTATAATAGTATGGTGAATTAATTAAAGAGAGGCATTGTTTTAATGCAGGATAATAACTTAGTTGATGTTAACTTAACATCTGAAATGAAGACCAGTTTCATCGATTACGCTATGAGTGTTATCGTGTCTCGGGCTCTTCCTGACGTGCGAGATGGTTTAAAGCCAGTTCATCGTCGGATCCTTTATGGAATGAATGAACTTGGGGTTACACCAGATAAACCACATAAGAAATCTGCCCGTATTACTGGGGATGTTATGGGTAAATACCATCCACACGGGGACTCTTCTATTTATGAGGCTATGGTTCGGATGGCTCAGTGGTGGAGCTATCGTTACATGCTTGTAGATGGGCATGGGAACTTTGGTTCTATGGATGGTGATGGAGCCGCGGCCCAACGGTATACGGAAGCTCGTATGAGCAAGATTGCTCTTGAAATGCTTCGGGATATCAACAAGAATACAGTTGATTTCACAGATAACTATGATGCCAGTGAACGCGAACCAAACGTCCTTCCAGCTCGCTTCCCTAACTTATTAGTCAATGGAGCGACAGGGATTGCGGTAGGGATGGCGACAAATATCCCTCCACACAACCTCGGTGAGTCTATTGATGCTGTCAAGCTAATGATGGACAATCCTGACGTGACAACGCGCGAACTGATGGAAGTCCTTCCTGGACCAGATTTCCCTACCGGTGCCTTGGTCATGGGCAAATCGGGTATTCATAAGGCCTATGAAACAGGAAAGGCTCGATTGTCTTACGGTCTCGGACGGAAATTGAAGAGACCAAGACAGGGCGTGAACGCATTGTCGTTACAGAATTTCCTTATATGGTCAACAAGACCAAGGTGCATGAGCATATCGTTCGTTTGGTTCAAGAAAAACGAATCGATGGGATTACAGCAGTTCGGGATGAGTCTAACCGGGAAGGGGTTCGTTTCGTCATTGAAGTGCGCCGCGATGCTTCAGCAAATGTCATCTTAAACAACCTCTTCAAGATGACCCAAATGCAAACCAACTTTGGTTTCAACATGTTGGCTATCCAAAATGGTGTCCCTAAGATTCTCTCTCTTCGTGAGATTTTAGGATCTTATATTGAGCACCAAAAAGAAGTGGTGACTCGTCGGACTATCTTTGATAAAGAGAAGGCGGAAGCTCGTGCCCATATCTTGGAAGGTCTCTTAATCGCTCTCGATCACATCGATGAAGTGATTAAAATCATCCGTAATAGTCAGACAGATGCAGAAGCACAAGCAGAATTGATGAGTAAATTCAAGCTTTCTGAGCGTCAAAGTCAGGCTATCTTGGATATGCGTCTTCGTCGTTTGACTGGTTTGGAACGTGACAAGATTCAAAGCGAATACGATGATCTCGTTGCCTTGATTGCTGATCTTGCTGATATTTATCCAAGCCAGAGCGTGTAGTTGCGATTATCAAGGAAGAATTGGACGAGGTCAAACGGAAGTTTGGAGATCCACGTCGGACAGAATTGATGGTAGGAGAAGTTCTATCACTAGAAGACGAAGATTTGATCGAAGAAAGCAATGTTTTGATTACTCTCTCTAACAAGGGTTACATCAAGCGATTGGATCAAGATGAATTTACTGCTCAAAAACGTGGGGGACGTGGTGTTCAAGGTACAGGGGTCAAAGATGATGACTTTGTCCGTGAATTGGTTTCTACCAGCACCCATGATCGTTTGCTCTTCTTTACCAATAAGGGACGGGTTTACCGTCTGAAAGGCTATGAAATCCCTGAATACGGCCGTACAGCTAAGGGACTTCCAATTGTTAACTTGCTCAAGTTAGATGACGGAGAATCCATTCAGACCATTATTAACGTCGCTCAGGATCGTAGTGAAGATGCTTATCTCTTCTTTACAACCCGCTCAGGTTTGGTAAAACGGACCAGTGTAGCTGAGTTTGCCAATATTCGTCAAAATGGCTTGAAAGCTCTTAACCTCAAAGATGAGGATGAGCTGATCAATGTCTTCCTCACAGACGGAAATACAGACGTGATCATCGGGACTAAATTTGGTTATTCTGTCCGCTTCAATGAGTCTGTTGTACGGAACATGGGGCGTTCTGCAACTGGGGTTCGAGGTGTCAACCTTCGTCCAGGTGACCAAGTGGTCGGTGCAAGCGTCATTACAGATCAAGATGAAGTATTGATCATCACTGAAAAGGGATACGGTAAACGTACGCGTGCTGATGAATATCCAACAAAAGGACGTGGTGGTAAAGGGATTAAAACTGCTAATGTGGCTGATAAGAATGGTCCTCTAGCCGGTCTCATGACTGTCAAAGGAGATGAGGATTTGATGATTATCACCAATACAGGTGTCATGATTCGTACCAGCGTCGCCAATATTTCTCAAACTGGACGTTCGACCATGGGTGTGAAAGTGATGCGTCTGGATCAAGATGCCCAAATCGTAACCTTTACAACGGTTCAAGCTGACGAAAAAGATGAGTCAGACACTGAAACTGAAAGTGAAGGGTAGGATAAAAAATGGCTTCAAGAAGAAAAAAGAAGAAAACAAGCTTACGCAATCGCTTGATTAATATCTTTGCTACTTTACTAATCCTTTTGTCTATTGCCTTGATCTTTAATGCTCCGATTCGGAACATGATCATGGTGTGGCATACCAATCAGTATCAAGTCAACAAGGTATCGAAAAAGACCATCGATAAGAATAAAGATGCCAAGACTAGCTTTGATTTTAAAGAAGTCAAATCGCTTTCTACAGAATCTGTTATCAATGCCCAGTGGCAGGCGCAGAAGTTGCCTGTTATTGGGGGGATAGCAATTCCTGAGTTAAAGATGAACCTTCCGATTTTTAAAGGCTTAGATAATGTGGGACTCTATTATGGGGCAGGTACCATGAAAGAGGACCAGGTTATGGGGGAAAGGAATTACTCCTTGGCTAGTCACCATGTCTTTGGTTTGGCAGGGGCAAATGAAATGCTCTTTTCCCCGTTAGAACATGCCAAAGCTGGAATGAAAATCTATATCACTGATAAGGAAAAGGTGTATACCTATGTCATCAATTCTGTTGAGACAGTGACACCAGATCGGGTCGATGTCATTGCAGATCGTGAAGGGGTTAATGAAATCACCTTGGTGACTTGTGAGGATGCTGCAGCAACTTATCGTACGATTGTAAAAGGTACTTTGGAAACTTCAGTAGATTACTCAAAAGCACCAAAAGATATACTGGAAGCTTTCACAAAATCTTATAATCAAATGCAATTATAATCAACTTAAAAAGAGGTCTTTGACCTCTTTTTTTCTGTTAATTTTCTGCCAACTTGTAAGAGGATAGTCATAAAATGTTACCTGACTGACATATTTTTGCATGCTTTCTATTTTATAATAGAAGAGTGATAGAAAGAAGTTTGGAGGAACTGAATGCTCACAGAAGATATCTATACTTTGTTAAGAAACTTCTATGGCTTACTGGTCAATGATTTCCCCAAAACAGGCCTTATTACCAAGGGAATCTACGAAGTTGAACAGGTCTTCAAAACCATTGAAAACCTTCCTAATGATCAAGAACACTTAATTCGATATGAAATTCGTCAATTCCTTGCGTCTTTGGAACAAGTACAAGAATGCTATAGAATTAACTTCTCAAATGAAGAAACTCGAATTCTTGAAAACCTAAGAGAAGTAGTTTGTCCAATTTAATTTTTACAGAATCGTCCTTTTTCCTCCTCAATTGCGAATTATTAATTGAGGAGGTTTTTTTATGTATCATATTGTATTTCAAGAATCAGGTCTCTTACCTAGAGAACGCTTGCTAACAGAAGGACCCGATAAGCTCAGTCATCAAGAATTGCTGTCCATCTTATTACGGACGGGGAACAAAAATAAACCAGTCTACGAGATCGCTCAAGACCTGTTGGCCTCACTAAAGAGTTTAAAAGAACTGGCTAGTATGAGTTTTCAGGAGTTACAGGAAGTTCCAGGAATTGGGAAAGTTAAAGCCATTGAGCTGTTAGCTGCTATTGAATTAGGGAAACGAATACAGACTTCTGAAGTGATTGAAACGGAACAAATCATAAGTAGTCAGAAGCTGGCAAAAATGATGCAGCAAAAAATAGGCCATGAGAAACAGGAGCATTTACTGGCCCTGTATCTGAATACCCAAAATCAAATTATCCATCAGCAAGTGATTTTTATCGGAACAGTTAATCGTAGTATTGCAGAACCGAGAGAAATCTTGCACTATGCCATCAAGCATATGGCGACATCTTTAATCTTGGTTCACAACCACCCTTCTGGAATCATTCATCCCAGCAAAAATGATGATGGTGTCACCCAACAAATGATTGAAGCCTGTAATTGTCTAGGAATTGTTTTCCTGGACCATCTGATTGTCTCAACTGATGATTATTATAGCTACCGGGAAGAAACAGATTTATTGGTATAAAAAAAGAGAGTGGGACAGAAATCGGTAATTCGTTAGAATTCGATTTCGTCGTCCCACCTCCGCACAGTTGAGTAGGGCTGTAAAAGCTGATGAAATCAGCGTAGTAGAGCCCACTCAACCACTGCGTCTTGCTCGATAATCCAAAGACAATTGAGAGGCTAGGACTTTTGTCCCAGCCTCTTTGCTTATCATGAATTTTTGCGCATAAAGTAGAGAAGGGTTTGCAATTCACTGGTTAGATCGACATATTGGACTACCACATCTTTTGGAACTGTTAGGTGTACTGGAGAAAAGCTAAGGATTCCCTTGATACCAGCTTCAACCAGTAAATCTGCAACTTCTTGAGATTTTACACTTGGAACGGTTAAAATGGCTGTTTGAATCTCTTGTCCCTCAAGTTTTTCTTTTAGTGTGGAGATGCCGTAAATCGGAATACCATCTTTACTTTTAGTGCCGACTAACTTATGATCATCCGTATCAAATGCCATGACAATTTTCATTTTGTTTCGCTCATGGAAGCGATAGTGAAGAAGGGCACTCCCCATATTTCCAATCCCGACGATAGCAACATTGGTGATGGAGTTATCATTCAAGAGATCAGCAAAGAAATTCATTAACTTTTTGACATCATAACCAAAACCACGTCGTCCTAGCTCTCCAAAGTAGGAGAAGTCACGACGAACAGTTGCGGAATCAATCCCGATGGCTTCAGCGATTTGTTTTGAATTTGCTCGCTCAATTTTCTCTGCATTAAAGCGTTTGAAAATGCGGTAATACAAGGAGAGTCGTTTAGCAGTAGCACGAGGAATTGGATTAGTCTTATCTTGTTTCACAATATCACAACCTTTCAAATCTATTTTATAAAAAGTTTGTGAAAAAAGCAACTATCTTATACTAAAAAAACACCAAAATGGTGTTTTTCTTAGTTAATTAGAATTTCTTAAACTCTGATCAAACTGAATCAGATAGCGATAGAAGTCACCGATTCTTCCAGTAAAAGGTAAGGTGTGCCCCTTGTAGGTCACAGAAACAACCTGATAGGAATCTGGAATGGTCACACAGCCTGAGAAGGCTAATAGACAGTGATCGATGTTGTCGTAGCTAACCTGACGTTCCTTTTGGTATGCATCCAAATAGGTGAGGACTACAGGACCATTGGTCATTACTTTTCAATCCTTTCAAAGATCTCACGTTCAACTAAACTGTCCATGAGGAAGTAGAATTTTTGTTGGATAATCTTGTTTTCTGGATTTTTGAAAATATTCACCAAACGAAGGCCTGACTTATCAGTAATGTTAATTTTAAATCCTGTTAAATCCTTATTGATGATAATTTTTAACTTAAAGCCATCTCCGCTATTTGGAATAGCTTCTAATAAACGATTTAATTCGTAGTTACCAACCTTTGTTTGTGCAAAGGTATTGTCGCGTAGGGTATATTTTTTAATATTTGGATGGATTGCGTATGTGTAATCACAGTTTGTTAATGAGACAGATGTTTCAAATGCCATGTAATTCTCCTAAAATTTTATGAATGTTTGTAATAAAAATATCGACTTCATCAGAAGTATTGAATTCGGATAAACTAATGCGAATAGATTCCTTCAAGCGATGAGAATCTTCGCCGTAATACGCTGCAAGGACATGACTTGGCTGAACAGTCCCCGCAGTACAAGCAGAGCCAGTTGAGACTGAAATCCCTGCCATATCTAAACGAAGCAGTAGGATATCATTGCTGATACCAGGGAAGCCAATGTTCAAGACATGAGGAAGCTTGGAGTCTGTGCCATTCAGATAGAAATCTAAATCTTCTAGGCCAGTTAGGATACGATCAGATAAGCTCTGAATATACTGATAATTTGCGTCTAACTGATCAGTTGCTTCTTGAGGGCTTGAGCCATTCCAGCAATTGAAATCAAGTTCTCTGTACTAGCTCGACGCTTGTCTTCTTGGTCACCCCCGTGTAAGAGATTGAAGAAGTCAGGTATTTTAGCATAGAGAAGTCCAACTCCCTTAGGCCCGTGAAATTTATGGGCGGATGCGGTTAGAAAATCAACTCCTAGATCTTCAGGGGCTACAGTAAGTTTACCAACGGCTTGAACAGCATCGACATGAAAAGCAGCAGGATGGTCTTTTAAAAGGTCAGAAATTGCCTTGATAGGCAAGAGATCACCCGTTTCGTTGTTGGCATACATGGTGGATACTAAAATTGTATCGGGACGAAGTGCAGCTCGAATATCTTCAGGGCGAATTTTTGATCGACCGGTTGAATGATGGTTACTTCAAATCCATATTCTTTAACTAAGTACTCAATCGGTTCCAGTACGGCATGGTGCTCAATAGCCGTGGTAATAATATGCTTCCCTTGCTGTCTATGTTTGAGACAGTAGCCCTTTATAACGGTGTTATTGCTTTCGGTCCCGCCAGAAGTGAAGATAATCTGTTGACTAGAGGTCTTTAAACAAGTTGCAACACATTCCCTAGCATCTCTAAGAATCTTTTTCGCTTGACGACCATGGGAGTGGAGACTAGAGGGATTACCGAAACTAGTTTCCATCGTTTCTGTCATCACCTTGATTACTCCTGGGCTTAGGGGAGTGGTTGCCGCATTGTCAAAATAAATCACGCCATCACCTTATTTCTTGTGGTATGCAAAGAGTGGACTAACTGGTTTACGCTCTTGGATACGAACAAGGGCATCTCCAATCAATTCGCTTGCAGTAATGTATTTTACATTTTTTGGTTTTTGTTCTTTGGTTGCTACAGAGTCTGTAACTAAAATTTCTTTAATCGGTGCTTGGTCTAGTAATTCCGCAGCTCCCTTAACGAAAAGTCCGTGACTTGAAACGGCATAAATCTCAGTAGCGCCGTCGCGTTGAACAATTTTTGCAGCTTCAGAGAAGGTTTTTCCTGTATTTAGAATATCATCGATCAGGATTGCTTTTTTACCTTTAACATCCCCGATGATGTAGCCCTCATCACGACTAGAGTCGTCTTGGGCGTAGTCGATGATAGCAATTGGGGCATCTAGATATTCTGCAAGATTGCGTGCGCGTTTCACTCCAGAATTTTTAGGGCTGACAACCACTACATCTGAACCGGTTAAACCTTGTTTGATATAGTGATCAGCAAATAGAGGAATCGTGAACAAATTGTCTACTGGGATATCGAAGAAGCCTTGTACTTGAACCGCATGAAGATCGAGGGTTACAACACGGTCTACCCCTGCCTTGACAAGCATGTTGGCAACCAATTTTGCTGTAATTGGTTCGCGAGGAGCAGCAGTGCGGTCTTGACGAGCATACCCAAAGTATGGAAGGACCACGTTTACGGTATGGGCACTTGCTCGTTGGCAAGCATCTACCATGATTAACAATTCCATTAAGTGATTGTTCACTGGGAAGCTAGTAGATTGGATGATGTAAATATCATATCCACGCACACTTTCTTCGATATTAATTTGGATTTCACCATCTGAGAATTGACGTGAAGAAAGCTTTCCGAGTGGGATACCAGCAACTTCCGAAATTTTTTGTGCAATTTCTTGATTGGAGTTGAGTGCGAAGAGCTTCATATTGTTTTTTTCTGACATGTGTTTGATCCTCATTTAGATATTTTTGTCTAGTCTTATTTTAGCAAAAAAATTCAGTAATTTCAGCTTTTTAGCAAACTTTGGGCCAATCTTGCTACTTTACTTTTTGCTGGCTTGTATTCAATTTGTTTTTCTTTGAGAAATTCGTGAAAATAAGTTTCATCTGAGGCGTCATCCACCTCCATCTCCAACTCATAGTCCTCGATAGAGTTATAGCGACTACGGTCAAAAGCTAATAATCCTTTAGGGATTCTTTTCTCCCGTCTCTCTGTTTCTAGACTTCCCCAGACATCTAAGGAAGTTAGTGGAATGTCTAAATCAGTGAGAAAGCTGGCAATCTCACCTTGAGGGAGTTTCTTATTGGATAGAAAGGTTTCTACTTGGTCAAAAGTAAGGGCTTGATTGTATTCAAAATGTCCCGCATCTTGCGGTACTTTAAGGGTTAGCTCAGCCCGATCAGCTAAGGTACGAATTCGCAAGGCCATCCGATGATTCCGGATAGCATGGTCGGGCGTGTCAATATAGTGATTGGTTTGCCGGATAGGAGGTTGGTCTTTGAAAAAGTCTTCTAGAGAATGGTACTCTTCCTTGGTTAGTAAGGTTTTAAATTCAATTTCTAAATGATTCATAGCTACGTCCTTTTCTTTCGTTTGCAAGCTCTTTATGATATAATAATAGATGTGTTTATTTTATACAAAAAACTTTGAGATGACAAGGTGATTCAATGGCGATTGATTGGGAAAATTTTTTAGATCCCTATATCCAAGCAGTTGGAGAATTGAAGATTAAACTTCGTGGGATAAGAAAGCAGTACCGCAAACAACAAAAGCATTCCCCAATCGAGTTTGTGACCGGTCGTGTGAAGCCGATTGAGAGTATTCTCGAAAAGATGGAACGCAGAAGTATTTCTGAAGAGAACCTGGCTCAAGATATGCAAGATATTGCTGGTCTGAGGGTCATGGTTCAATTTGTAGACGACGTAGATGAAGTCCTAGAAGTCTTGCGGAAGCGTCAGGATATGCGCGTGGTTCAAGAACGAGACTATATTCGTCACAAGAAATCAAGTGGGTATCGAAGCTATCATGTAGTGGTAGAGTATCCAGTAGATACCATTAATGGCTATGAAACGATTTTGGCAGAGATTCAGATTCGTACCCTATCTATGAATTTCTGGGCCACCATTGAACACTCATTAAATTACAAATATAAAGGAGATTTTCCGGACGAGATTAAGAAGCGTCTTGAAGTCACCGCGAATTTGGCTTATCAACTCGATGAGGAAATGGGTGCCATTCGTGATGCCATTCAGGAGGCGCAAGCTCTTTTTGATCCAATGCATCGTAAATTAAACGATGGCGTCGGAAATAGTGATGATACAGATGAGGACTACAGGTAAAAAGGTTTCGATTATTCGAAATCGAAAAACGCCAGAGCGAAGAGGTTTTTTTCAACAACTTCGTTATAAATTAAAAAAAGAATAATTTTATCTTAACTGAGAAGCATCCGGATATCGTAATCTCTATCGGTGGGGATGGTATGTTGCTCTCTGCTTTTCATAAGTACGAGAGTCAATTGGATCGGGTTCGTTTTGTTGGGGTGCATACGGGGCATCTTGGATTTTATACGGACTATTTAGATGATGAGATTGACAAGTTGGTAGAAAATCTCAAGTTCGATACAGGTGCCAAGGTATCTTACCCAATCCTTAATGTCAAAGTGACTTTTGATAATGGGGATACGAAGATTATGCGAGCCCTTAACGAAGCGACAATCAAACGCAGCGATCGAACCATGGTTGCTGATTTAACCATCAATGGCGTTCATTTTGAGCGATTCAGAGGGGATGGCATTACGGTTTCGACCCCTACAGGTAGCACAGCTTATAACAAATCTTTGGGAGGAGCTGTGCTTCACCCGACGATCGAAGCGCTTCAAATTGCTGAAATTGCTAGTCTGAATAATCGTGTCTATCGAACTTTGGGGTCATCGATTATTGTTCCCAAAAAAGATAAGATTGAAATTACGCCTAGCCGGCCAGGTTTTCACATTCTCTCTGTTGATAATTCAACTTATTCCTATCGAAATATCGCCCATATTGAGTACCAGATTGATAACCACAAGATCAATTTCGTAGCGAGTCCAAGTCATACCAGTTTCTGGAATCGGGTCAAGGATGCCTTTATTGGAGATATTGACGAATGAGGTTCGAGTTTATTGCGGATGAACATGTCAAGGTTAAAACCTTTCTGAAGAAACATCAGGTTTCAAAAGGCTTATTGGCCAAGATCAAGTTTTCTGGAGGCCAGATTTTAGTCAATGGCGTCGAACAAAATGCCATTTATCTACTCGATATAGGAGATAAGGTAACGATTGATATTCCCTCTGAGGAAGGTTATGAAGCCTTGGAGGCCATTGATCGTGATTTGGAAATCTTGTACGAAGACGATCATTTCTTGATTATCAACAAACCTGCAGGAGTGGCATCCATTCCTAGCTCCCTTCATTCCAATACCATTGCGAACTTTGTCAAGGGATACTATGTTCGCCATCAGTATGAAAATCAGCTCGTTCATATTGTCACTCGTTTAGACAAGGATACTAGTGGGATCATGCTTTTTGCAAAACATGGCTATGCCCATGCTCGCTTAGATAAACAACTTCAAGCTAAGACCATTCAAAAACGTTATTTTGCATTGGTAAAGGGAAAAGGCGAGTTGGAAAGCAAGGGGGATATCATTGCCCCCATTGCGCGTGATGAAGACTCCATTATTACCCGAAAGGTAGCGAAAGGTGGCAAGTATGCTCATACTAGCTACCAAGTTGTTCAGTCTTTTGGTGATATTCATCTAGTGGATATCCAGTTGCACACAGGCCGGACCCATCAGATTCGCGTTCATTTTTCTCATATTGGTTTTCCACTTTTGGGAGATGATCTCTATGGAGGTTCGTTAGAAGATGGGATTCTTCGACAAGCCTTGCATTGCCATTCCTTGGCTTTCTATCATCCTTTTTTGGAAGAGGAGCTCCGAATTGAAAGCTCGCTGCCAGATGATTTTAGCCAAGTTTTAAAACAGTTATCAAATTTTTAATTTTTTTCAAAGGAGAAACTCATGGAAGTTTTTGAAAGTCTCAAAGCCAACCTTGTTGGTAAGAATGCTCGTATTGTGTTACCAGAAGGGGAAGAGCCTCGTATTCTGCAAGCAGCAAAACGGATTGTAAAAGAAACAGACGTTACACCTGTCTTGCTTGGTAATCCAGATAAGATTCGTATTTACCTTGAAATTGAAGGAGTTTTGGAAGGATACGAAGTTATCGACCCGCATTCTTACGCAGGCTTTGATGAGATGGTAGCTTCTTTGGTAGAACGTCGGAAGGGTAAAATGACAGAAGAAGAAGCGCGTCAAATTTTGCAAGACGATGTCAACTACTTTGGTGTTATGTTGGTACATCTGGGAATCGTTGATGGTATGGTATCAGGTGCGATTCACTCAACAGCTGCAACCGTTCGTCCAGCACTTCAAATTATCAAAACTCGTCCGAATGTCAAACGCACTTCAGGTGCCTTCCTCATGGTTCGTGGATCTGAACGTTACTTGTTTGGAGACTGTGCGATTAACATCAGTCCGGATGCTGAAGGATTGGCAGAAATTGCCATCAACTCTGCTATCACAGCCAAGATGTTTGGCATCGATCCGAAAATCGCCATGTTGAGCTATTCAACTAAAGGTTCTGGTTTCGGTGAAAGTGTTGATAAAGTTGTTGAGGCAACAAAAATCGCTCATGAACTTCGTCCAGATCTAGAAATTGATGGAGAATTGCAATTTGACGCTGCTTTTGTACCAGAAACAGCAGCATTGAAAGCTCCAGGAAGCAAGGTGGCAGGACAAGCCAATGTCTTTATCTTCCCAGGTATTGAAGCAGGAAACATTGGGTACAAGATGGCAGAACGTCTTGGTGGCTTTGCCGCAGTAGGTCCAGTTTTGCAAGGGTTGAACAAACCAGTTAACGACCTTTCTCGCGGATGTAATGCAGATGACGTTTACAAATTGACCTTGATCACAGCAGCTCAAGCAGTGGAACAATAAGAATGATTGAAAGGCTTAGGAGTTTCCTAGGCTTTTATTGTAGAGTCAGAATCTCTAAACTAGAACCCATTCTATGGTATACTAGGAATATGATGGATTTAAAAGACTATGGGATTAATATGTGGGAGGAGGAAAAAATTGCCTCTTTCCGAGAAAAGTTATTAGCCTGGTACGATGCCAATAAACGGGATCTCCCCTGGAGACGGACGCAAGATCCTTATAAAATATGGATCTCAGAGATTATGCTCCAGCAGACACGTGTTGATACGGTTATTCCTTATTATGAGCGTTTTTTAGATTGGTTTCCGACGATTGCGGATCTGGCTCAGGCTCCAGAAGAAAAGCTCTTAAAAGCTTGGGAAGGCTTGGGCTATTACTCACGGGTCCGCAACATGCAGAAAGCTGCTCAGCAAATCATGGAGGTCCATGGGGGTGTTTTCCCATCAAGCTATGAGGCTATCTCTAAACTCAAGGGAATTGGACCTTATACAGCTGGTGCCATTGCTAGTATTGCCTTTAGCTTGCCAAAGCCAGCAGTGGATGGCAATGTCATGCGGGTTTTAGCTCGTTTGTTTGAGGTAGACTACGATATCGGAATCCCGACTAATCGCAAGATTTTTCAAGCCATGATGGAAGTCTTGATCGATCCAGAGCGTCCTGGTGATTTCAATCAGGCTTTGATGGATTTGGGCTCAGATATTGAATCCCCAGTCAATCCACGTCCGGAAGAGAGTCCTGTAAAAGAGTTTAGCGCGGCCTATCAGCATGGGACCATGGATCGCTATCCCATCAAGGCTCCAAAGAAGAAACCAGTACCCGTTTATTTAACAGCCTTTATTGTCAAGGATAGTCAAGGGCGCTACCTGCTGGAAAAAAATGAGCGAGAAGGACTCTTGTCAGGCTTCTGGCATTTCCCATGATTGAAGTGGATAGTCTATCTGAGAACCTGGGCCAATTGTCTCTATTGGATGAGAAAGAACAAGCAGAGGACAATCTAGAGATTCTCTCCTTTGAACAGGACTATGACTTGGTCATTGATTGGCAAGAGAGAACTTATCCCTTGGTCCAGCATGTCTTTTCGCACCGCAAGTGGCAGGTTCAAATCCAGTACGGATTGGTAAAAGAAGGAGAACAAGCAACCAGTGAATCAACTATTTGGTTAAAACCGGAAGAATTTTCGGCCTATCCTTTTGCCAAACCCCAGCAGAAGATTTGGACGACTTTTACAGAAAATGAAAATTAGCTAGAGAATAATCTCTAGCTAATTTTTTATAGATGAGCGAATGCTTTGATTTCTTCTTCTGACATGGATGAGTCGCAACGAACGGTAACTTCACCGGCTTCGACATGTAAAAATCCAGGAACAGTTGGAATACCATAGGTAGAGCGGAAGGCTTGCAAGGCATCAAGTTGACTTGGTTCTTCACTATTAATGAAGTAGATATGGGCTTTAGTTTCGGCTACTACCGTTGCTAATTTAGCAGCGAACTTACGGCAATATGGGCAAGTCTTACGTCCAATAAAGAAGGTTGCTGTTTCTTTTTGGTCGATGGCTTCTTGCGCACGCGCAACAGTGGTTACTTCAAGATCTTTAATATCTTCTAAAAATTGTTCCATGAGATTACCTCGCTTTCTTATAAATCTAGTATGCCATAAAGGGCGAAAAAATGCTGTATTTTGATACGAAAAAAAGATGAGATTGGTTGATCTCATCTTTTGTGGTTGCTTATTTTACAAAGGCATTGATTTCAGCTTCGATGTTAGCAATTTTAGCTTGAGAATCTTCGTTGCTTTCACCAACAACGGCAATGTAGAACTTGATTTTTGGTTCTGTACCTGAAGGGCGAACGGCAATCCAAGAACCATCCGCAAGTGTGTATTTCAATACATCACTTGGAGGAGTTGTCAAGGTTGTTACAGTGCCATCAGCAGCAGTAGATGTTTGTGCTTTAAAATCTTCAGTGATTGAAACTGCTGTTGCATTGAATTCTTTTGGACCGTTTTCACGGAATTTTGCCATAATCGCCTTGATTTGCTCAGCACCGTCAACACCAGAGAGGGTAACAGAGATTGTCTTTTCAGCATAGTAGCCGTACTCTTTGTAGATTTCCTCGATACCGTCAGCAAGTGTCAAACCACGAGAGCGGTAGTAAGCAGCAAGCTCAGCAACGACAAGGACAGCTTGGATGGCATCTTTATCACGTACGAATGGCTTAATCAAGTAACCGAAGCTTTCTTCAAATCCCATCATGTAAGTGTGATTGTGTTTTTCTTCAAATTCTTGAATTTTTTCAGCGATAAATTTGAAACCAGTCAGAACGTTGAACATAGTTGCGCCGTAGCTTTCAGCAATCTTCGTTACCAAGTCAGTTGATACGATAGATTTGCATAGGGCTGCATTTTCTGGAAGTGTGCCAGCATTTTTGTGGGCTTCCAATATGTATTTAGCCATGATAGCACCGATTTGGTTACCTGAAAGGTTAAGGTAGCTACCATCTTTTTGAAGGACTTCAACACCGACACGGTCAGCGTCAGGGTCTGTTGCAACAAGAACATCAGCACCAACTTGGCGACCAAGTTCTTCTGCAAGAGCAAAGGCTGCTTGACTTTCTGGGTTTGGAGATTTAACCGTTGAGAAGTCTGGGTCTGGAGTTGCCTGAGCTTCTACGACTTGTACAGAGTCAAATCCTGCCTGCGCAAGAGCGCGACGAGCCAACATTTCACCAGTACCGTGAAGTGGAGTGTAGACAATCTTCATGTCTTTACCGAACTCTTCGATCAAGGCAGGGTTAATGTTAACATCTTTGACTTCTTTGAGGTATTCAGCATCAATAGCTTCACCGATGACTTCAATCAAACCAGATGCTTTCAGCTTCTACATCCGCAACTTCTACAGCGAAAGGATTGTCAATGGCACGGATATAAGTTGTCAATGCGTCCGCGTCGTGTGGAGGCATTTGACCACCATCTTCACCGTAAACCTTGTATCCATTAAACGGAGCAGGGTTGTGGCTAGCAGTAATCATAATCCCTGCGAAGCAGTTGAGGTGACGAACAGCAAATGAAAGTTCTGGAGTTGGACGGAGACTTTCAAAGACATAGGATTTAATACCGTGTTTTGCAAGAACGGCTGCTGATTCAAAGGCAAATTCTGGAGAGAAGTGACGGCTATCGTAGGCAATGGCTACACCACGTTCTTTTTCATTTCCACCTTTAGATTCAATCAAACGAGCCAAACCTTCAGTTGCTTGACGGACTACATAGATGTTAATACGGTTTGTACCCGCACCAATCAATCCGCGCATACCAGCAGTACCGAATTCAAGGTTTGTGTAAAAGGCATCTTCTTTTGTTTTTTCATCCATGCTTTCCAAATCACGATGAAGGTAATCTGGTAGGTCAGCGAAATCAGCCCATTTTTGGAAGTTTTCTTGATAAGTCATAGTGCAACTCCTTATTTCTATAAATTAATCGCTTACATTATAGCATTTTTTTTCTGAAAAAACTAGATTCAATAGCAATTGTTTTCAAATTTATATGCTGAGTGTCCACAAAAAAATCACACCTCCATTTGAAAAGTGTGATAATCGAAAATGACTTATAATGAATTCTTAACTTTTGAGAGAGGTGGGATGATCGCTAGTGTCAGAATGACTGTCGCAAGGACCTCAATCAATGAGTTGGTGGTTAAAACAGCGCCGAGGAAGGCTTGGATACCACCTGGATAATTTTTTGAAAAGAAGATGAAAATACCTGAAAGCACAAAGAAAGTGTTGGTGAAAGATCCAACCGCGGCAGCGATTGCCAGTCCGGATTTATTATGGATCAACTTGTACACAAAGTAAGGGGTGATCCCAATGAGGATACGAGGAACCAGCACAATAATCAGAGAGTAAATGTTCCCTTTTTCAACAAAGGGACTGAATAAATAACTACTTGGTAGCTGAACAATGGTGTTGATGGTGAGGCTAAAGAGTCCCATTAAAAGTCCTAAGGTCCCACCAATACGAGGTCCATAAAGAATGGAGGCAATGACAACTGGGATATGGACGAAGGTCGGTGGAATTAGAAAGGGGAAGAATTGGAAGATCATGGTTGATGTAAAATGAATGGTCACCATGATAGCGAAGAAAATAGAAATTTGTGCAATGGATGAAGAAGATTTTCTCATGAGAGCGACTCCTGTATAATAGTTAGAATGGTTTCGATGGAAGCTAAAGCACCAGATCCCTGATCGCCACAAGCTAGTAAAGCTTCGCGCGGTGGGATGATTTGGTAGCCGTAGCTTTTTAGGGTTTCAAGATTGTTTGTGTAGCGGGGTGGTCCAGCATCTTGGTATTCATAGCGGGTGCTAGGAATTTCTTCACCTCAGATGGTAGGGCCAAAGCAGTGCTGGTAACAATAGTATCTGCAAAGCCGTGGGCTAATTTTGCAATGGTATTGGCACTAGCAGGTGCGACTAGAAAAAGATCGGCCTCTTTCCCCAAGTCAATATGTTGGATTTGTTTTGGATCGTCTTCTGTCATGACCTCTACCAGGACAGCTTGTTTGGAGAGGACCTGAAGTGTTAGAGGGGTAATAAAAGCTGTAGCTGCAGGAGTCATGAGAACCTTAACCTGGTGACCGAGCTTGGTCAATTGACTGGTGAGATCCGCCGCCTTATATGCAGAAATACTTCCTGTAACAGCTAGTAGAATATTGGCCATAGGTTTTATCCTTTGTTCCTAATGTGATGGTAGATTTTTTGAGCTATATCCAATTTCGTTTCGGCTATTTGAATAGCATCTTTCGTAACTAAATAAGCCTGATGCTTTCCGTCTTGAATTTCGCTTAAGTCATTGGCAACAATCATTTCTGCCTGATTCTTTTCGAGGCTTGCGCGAGCAACGGATAGGAGTTGATCCTGAGCTACATCAACCAGCAGTTTAAAGCCAATCAAGCGTATGTCTGGATTCCAAGTTTTTACTAGAGAAATCAACTTAGGATTTTTCTTCAAAAAGAGAACTTGGTAGTCGTCGTCTGAGGTGATTTTCGACTCTTGATTAGTGCGATGAAGAAATTGTTCCAGATCGCTAGCCTCTTTTACATCTTCCAATCCAACCATATAGACTGGACTATAATCTGAAACCGCCATGGCATGAATGAGCACTTGGTGTTTAGGAGTTTGTTCTTCTAGAACTAGCTGAAGTTCGGCGACGTTTGCCGTTAGAATCATTGTTAAAAGGGGGTGTTCTTTGGACGAACAGCCGTTGGACTGGTAACCAGAGTCACAGGGAAGCCAGCGTCAAGAAACCGCTCAACGATCATTTTTCCTAACTGACCAGTAGAATGATTGGTTATTGAGCGAACTTGATCGATTTTCTCGCTGGTTCCTCCAGAAGTAATCAAAATATTCATAGGCTTATTTTACAAGAATTTTATATTTTAGTAAAGCCAGGAACACGGCTCATACGATTGTTGGTCAAGGGGATGCAAAGGCGGTAGAGTAGACGATGAAGGGACTAATAGTTATTTCATATAGAAGGGTATAAGAAATTAGAATGAAGGCTGATAAGGTCCATTTTAAAGGCAAAAACCGAACGAATAGAAAAAGTTTGACATTTAAAATATATATCCTCGCAAAATTTCTGTATAATAGGATTATAAAATAGTGAGGAGATTCAGATGAAGACAGATATCGAAATTGCACAAAGTATTGAATTGAAACCAATCACAGATGTAGTAGAGAAATTGGGCATTCAATTTGATGACTTGGAACTCTATGGAAAGTACAAGGCAAAATTAACCTTTGACAAGATCCAAGCCGTTCAGAAGGAAGAACCAGGAAAACTCATCTTGGTAACAGCCATTAACCCGACTCCAGCTGGAGAAGGGAAGTCTACCATCACCATTGGTTTGGCAGATGCATTAAATAAAATTGGAAAACAAACCATGATTGCCATTCGCGAACCTTCTTTAGGTCCTGTTATGGGGATTAAAGGTGGTGCAGCTGGGGGAGGCTATGCTCAAGTACTCCCAATGGAGGATATCAACCTTCATTTCACGGGTGACATGCATGCCATTACAACAGCAAATAATGCTCTTTCAGCATTGATTGATAATCATTTGCATCAAGGAAATGAGCTAGGCATTGACCAACGTCGGATTATCTGGAAACGGGTAGTGGACTTGAATGACCGTGCTTTGCGACACGTATCGGTTGGTCTCGGTGGACCGCTCAATGGGATTCCTCGTGAAGACGGGTTTGATATCACCGTTGCTTCTGAGATTATGGCCATCCTTTGCTTGGCGACAGATATTGAAGACTTGAAACGTCGTTTGGCTAATATTGTGATCGGTTACCGCTATGATCGTAGTCCAGTTTATGTCCGTGATTTGGAAGTGGAAGGGGCGCTTGCCTTGATTCTGAAAGATGCAATCAAGCCAAACTTGGTCCAACCATCTATGGAACGCCAGCCTTTGTTCATGGTGGACCTTTTGCTAATATTGCTCATGGATGTAATTCTGTTTTAGCTACCTCAACCGCTCTTCGTTTAGCCGATTACGTAGTGACAGAAGCAGGTTTTGGGGCGGATTTGGGAGCTGAAAAATTCTTGGATATCAAAACACCAAATCTTCCTGTTAGTCCATCTGCAGTGGTGATTGTCGCAACGATTCGTGCTTTGAAGATGAATGGTGGAGTTGCCAAAGATGCTCTTTCTGAAGAAAATGTAGAAGCTGTTCGTTCAGGTTTTGCTAACTTGGAGCGCCACGTAGAAAATATGCGTAAATTCGGAGTTCCTGTAGTAGTGGCTATTAATGAATTTATAACAGATACAGAAGCTGAAATTGCAGCTCTGAAAGAACTCTGTGCTTCTATTCAAGTTCCTGTTGAATTGGCGAGCGTTTGGGCTGATGGTGCTGATGGAGGATTGGCCCTAGCAGAAACAGTAGTGGAGACACTTGAAACAAGTCCAGCCAACTACAATCGTCTTTATGATAATGACCTTTCTGTTGAAGAAAAGATCACTAAGATTGCCCAAGAAATTTACCGGGCCGACAATGTTGTCTTTGAGAAGAAAGCCAAAACTCAGATTGCTCAGATCGTGAAAAATGGCTGGGACAAGTTGCCAGTTTGTATGGCTAAGACCCAATATAGTTTCTCAGATGATCCAAGTCTCCTCGGGGCGCCGTCTGGTTTTGACATTACCATTCGCGAATTGGTACCTAAGACTGGTGCAGGCTTCATTGTTGCTTTGACAGGTGAAGTGATGACTATGCCTGGATTACCAAAACGTCCTTCTGCTTTGAACATGGATGTAGCAGAAGATGGTACTGCTTTAGGATTGTTCTAAAAAAATATATAGAGGTTGTCGGACAACCTCTATTTTTTTGCTTTTGGGGTATAATAGAGAGATAGAAAGCGAGAAGACCATGCTGAAGATAAGACCCGTCACCCTTGAAGATGCTTCTGAACTTGTCAGGATTTATGCCCCTTATGTTGAGAAAACAGCCATCACTTTTGAATACCAGGTTCCGACGATTGAGGAATTTGAAAGGCGTATCGAAAAGATCCTTCAACGTTTTCCCTATTTAGTAGCTGAAGTAGACGGTCAAGTCCTTGCTTATGCCTATGCCTCAACCTATTATGATCGATCAGCATATGATTGGGCGTTGGAAGTATCCGTCTATGTGGATCAAGATCATCGTGGGCAAGGACTGGGTACTCGTTTGTATGAGGCGTTAGAGATGGAGTTAGAGGCGCGTGGTTATCTACGTTTCTTAGCTTGCATTGCCCTGCCAAATCCAGCTAGTATCGCCCTCCATGAGAAACGTGGCTATGTGAAAGTTGCTCATTTTCCTAAAATTGGCTATAAATTTGATCAATGGCATGATATTGTCTGGATGCAAAAGACCATCGAAGGGCCTGTGAAGCCCCTAATGTAAAAAATAGAAGGAGCTTAGCTTTGCTCAATTTCTTTTAAGTTATTTAAAAGGAAGTCTAGAATGAGCCTCTTGACAGCTTGTGGACGTTCATGGTACACTAAGTCTATGCGATGAGTCGATTGGCTCTTAGGAGTCTTTTGCGCTGAGGAGGTCTACATTCAATTGTAACGCAGGAGCGGACCTTGAACAGTTGTGTGAACCGGCTGTTCTCATCGAAAGATGCCTCGATCCCTTACCGTTTGGTAGGGGATTTTTTTTGTAAAAATTCATTGTAAGCAAATACATAAATTTGTTTGCCTCTTATGACTACCGGTGATATAATGATGTAAATAAATGGATTCATTTGTGTTTGAAAGGAGATGGTTATAGTGTATGATCAAAACAGTCCAAACAACAAGTGGTCACAAGAAACGTTTCAACGGATCAGTGAACTGGAAAAATTAGAACAATATCAGGCTAAGTTGCTCATTATGAAGGAACAAATGAAGAATAATATTCATTGGAGAAACGCCACTATTCTTGGTGGTATTCTAGCTTTTCTCTCCTTCCAACTTGTTAGATGGCGAGCAGCGATTGTTATCATTCTTCTTGTAGTGGTGTTTTATTATTTACCAGCATACAAAAAACGAAAAGCCTTATTCGGAGATCAGGTTCGATCCAATGAAGAGATTTATATTACAGATTTTCTTTGTCCCATCCTGAAAGAAGTTTTTCCTCAAGCGGAGCTAACTCTGACAGCTGACTACCCAATGAATGTCCTGCAGGTCATTAGTCCGAGATCGACTAAGTTTGATCTCTTTCATCAATTGTCTTTCCATGATGAAAAAAATCTCGTAGTAGCCAATCTCTATGCTTATCATATTGAGACGCGAACAAAGAGAGACTCTAGTGGGGAAACTCATACGGTCAGAGAAGAAGTTGAAGATTTTGCTGGTCAGATTTTTTCTTTAAAAGCTCCTATCTCATTTCCAGGGCACTTGAGAGTTGTTCCAACCAAGAAATCTTTGTTTTTTTAAAAAAAGAGAACTAAAAAGGTGCCGATCCGGGTGCTGGACCTAATGAAGTCCAAATTGAAACAGAAGATATCCAAAACAATGAAAATTACAATATCTATTGTACAGATGAACTGGCTGCTCGAAAATTCTTAAAATCCAAGATCCTAGAATGGTTTGATCAGCAAATTTCTCAAAATGCTATGTGTGTTTATTTAGTACAAGATACACTCTATATTTCCTTATATACTAACCGCTACCTTTTCCCAACACCGAATAGAAAAGATGCAATCGAAAGTCTTTCTATTGCTGCAGAGTATCAAAAACTCTGTAGGGAGATTGATCTCATTGATGAATTAACCAATATATTTAAAGGAGAATAACTATGTTAGGATTATTTATTGCCATTGTCGTTTTTGCTCTTGTCATTGTTATGTGGTTTATCGGTGAAAGCAATCGCTTGAATCGTTATCAGGTCATGATTGAAGAAGCAAAGAGAACGGTTGATATAATTCTTGTCAAACGCTACGATACCATTTCTGAAATGTTGAAGGTGGCTAAGGCCTATGCCAAACATGAAGAGAAAGTCTTTACCGAATTAGTAGCCCTTCGTCAAGGTGCGTCAATCCAAGAATCTAACCAAGTCATTGCCAATCAAAACGATGTTTTGGCACAAATCCGAGCAGTAGGTGAGAATTATCCAGATCTCTTATCTTCTAACCAATTCTTGGCCTTGCAAAAAGAAATTGCAGATGAAAATGAAGATTTGGCAGCTTCTAAACGCATTGTTAATAGTAATATTAGCCAAATCAACCAAGCCATAGTAACCTTCCCAACTTCACTAGTGGCGGGTATCAAAGGGATGCAACAGGTGCCATTTTTATTGGAAGACACACAAGGAAAGAAGGATTTGAATGATTTGGATTATGAAATCCATTAATTTTCAATAAAAGCTATTCTATATCTAGAAACTATCCCGGTCTTAGATCGGGATTATTTTGTTTTTATAAGTGTAAAATACACTTTTCATTTGTAGGGAAAAATAGTATAATAGATAAAATTCACAAATTTTTAGAAAATTCCGAAAGAGGTTTTATTATGGGATATACAGTTGCTGTTGTTGGTGCTACAGGTGCCGTTGGTGCACAAATGATCAAAATGTTGGAAGAATCAAGTCTTCCAATTGATAAGATTCGCTACCTTGCATCTGCGCGTTCTGCAGGGAAGGTCTTGCAATTCAAAGAGCAAGACGTGACCATTGAAGAAACAACTGAAGAGGCTTTTGCAGGAGTAGATATCGCTCTCTTCTCGGCTGGAGGATCAACTTCAGCTAAATATGCACCATATGCTGTTAAAGCTGGTGCGGTCGTAGTAGATAACACTTCTTACTTCCGTCAAAATCCAGATGTACCATTGGTTGTTCCTGAAGTAAACGCTCATGCTCTTGATGCCCATAACGGGATCATCGCCTGCCCTAACTGTTCAACGATTCAAATGATGGTAGCTCTTGAACCAGTTCGTCAAAAATGGGGCTTGGACCGTATCATCGTTTCAACTTATCAAGCTGTTTCAGGTGCTGGTATGGGAGCCATTCTGGAAACTCAACGTGAATTGCGTGAAGTATTGAATGATGGAGTGGATCCACGTGATTTACATGCGGAAATCTTGCCATCAGGTGGCGATAAGAAACATTACCCAATTGCCTTCAACGCCCTTCCTCAAATCGACGTCTTCACCGATAATGACTATACATATGAAGAAATGAAGATGACGAACGAAACAAAGAAAATCATGGAAGACGATAGCATCGCTGTCTCAGCAACCTGTGTACGTATTCCAGTCTTGTCAGCTCACTCAGAGTCTGTCTACATTGAAACCAAAGAAGTAGCACCAATCGAAGAAGTGAAAGCTGCTATTTCTGCCTTTCCAGGTGCAGTTCTGGAAGATGATGTGGCTCATCAAGTATACCCACAAGCTATCAATGCGGTTGGTTCTCGCGATACCTTTGTTGGTCGTATCCGTAAAGACTTGGATGCTGAAAAAGGGATTCACATGTGGGTGGTTTCTGATAACCTTCTTAAAGGAGCTGCTTGGAACTCAGTTCAAATTGCAGAAACCCTTCATGAACGTGGACTCGTGCGCCCAACAGCTGAGTTGAAGTTTGAGTTGAAATAATTCATTAACTAAATAAAGTGTATAGGGGACAGCTATCAACTTTTGGTGCTGTCCCTCTTCCCTATGGTTGTCTCAAAAAGGAGTATGTATGTCTTATCAAGATTTAAAAAATTGTAGAATGATCACTGCCTTTATCACTCCCTTCCATGAAGATGGTTCGATAAACTTCGAGGCCATTCCTCCACTCATCGAACATCTCTTGGCTCATCACACAGATGGGATTCTTTTAGCTGGTACCACAGCGGAAAGCCCAACTCTAACGCACGATGAAGAATTGGAACTTTTTGCAGCGGTGCAAAAGGTAGTCAACGGACGGGTTCCTTTGATTGCTGGTGTCGGGACCAATGAAACTCGCGACTCGATTGAGTTTGTAAAAGAAGTGGACCAATTTGGTGGTTTTGCTGCTGGATTAGCGATTGTCCCTTATTACAACAAACCTTCTCAAGAAGGTATGTACCAGCATTTTAAGGCTATTGCAGATGCTTCTAACTTGCCAATCATAATCTATAACATTCCTGGGCGCGTGGTTGTCGAAATGACACCCGAAACCATGCTTCGTTTGGCAGAACATCCAAATATCATTGGGGTGAAAGAGTGTACAACCCTTGCCAATATGGCTTATTTAATTGAGCACAAACCAGAGGAGTTCCTCATTTATACAGGAGAGGATGGAGATGCTTTCCATGCCATGAACCTAGGGGCAGATGGTGTGATTTCAGTAGCTTCCCATACCAATGGGGATGAAATGCACGAAATGTTCCAAGCCATTGAGAATAATGATATTAAAAAAGCGGCGGCCATTCAGCGCCAATTCATCCCAAAAGTCAATGCTCTCTTCTCTTATCCAAGTCCAGCTCCAGTTAAAGCAGTCTTGAACTATATGGGCTTTGAAGCAGGTCCGACTCGTTTGCCATTAGTTCCGGCTCCTGCTGAGGAAGCGAAGCGCATTATCAAGGTTGTAGTGGATGGGGATTACCACGCGACCAAAGAAATTATTACTGGAGTTCTTCGTCCGGATTATTGATGTCTTAGATTCTTGACAAATTCCCTATTTATTAAGATAATAGAAGCATACTGACGATCAAGGAGAATAAGATGGAAGTCATTAAACGTAGTGGTGAAGTTGTAGAATTTGACCCAGATAAAATCTACCAAGCTGTTTTGAAGGCAGCACAAACAGTTTATGTCTTGACGGATGATCTTCGCCAAAACTTGGCGCAAGTGACCAAGAAAGTTGTTATGGACTTGGAAGAAGCGAAAGTGGAACGTGCGACGATCAGCATGATCCAATCAATGGTTGAGCACCGTTTACTTGGTGCTGGTTATATTACCATTGCTGAACACTATATTTCTTATCGTTTGCAACGCGATTTGGAAAGAAGTGGTTATGGAGACCACATCGCTGTTCACTTGCACTTTGAGCAAATTCGCTAAACTAAACCACTAGTTAGTAAATCACTCGTGGAGTAAATACCATAGAGTCTAACCACCCTTCATAGGGTGGTTTTGACTGTCTAGCAATTTATTTTTCTTGAAAGGGCTATATTTATGCAGAATCCAACCATCTTTACCTACCTTAATAGGGATTTCACTGCTATTCCACTTTTTGATGGCTTAAGCGTTGATGGTATATCTCAAGGGAGTCAGGCAGATTTGCATCTGGCTGATGATTATCAGTCCCCTTCTATTGCTGTCTTCCGTTTTCTTGATGATCAATGGTTTCTTGATTGTTTGTCTGGGATGATTGAGGTGGATGGTGTGATCTATCAGAAAAATCAACGTGCTCTATTAAATCATCGTTCCATTATCCACCTTTGTGATGCCGACGGCCATGTTTTTCGCTCAAAATTCATCATTGTAGAAATGCAATCCCTAGAATGGAAGACCATTGAAAAAGATGCATTTCCGGTGGATTTGTCCTCGCTTGCTAGGATTGATTGTGTATTTTTATCAAATCAGTTGGTTGTCAGACTAGGAAATCAGATCATTTACCAAGATCTTCAGTCAGCAGCTGCAGATCCATCTGTTTCAACTAGAGAGTGCCAGGACTTTTCTCATTCATCACTGAGGATTGCTATTCAAGATGTAACAGTCGGAAATCTCTTAAACCGTAAAACCATTCTTAAGGACATTCAGGTAGAATTTAAACCTAAGGAGATGATACTTATTCTGGGTGGTTCTGGTGCTGGGAAATCAACCTTTATGGAAGCAGTGACAGGACTTGTTTATTCAAATACCAGTGCTTATTTTAATGGAGTGGATTTATTAAGTGATGGGAAGAAACAAGGGGTGATCACCCTCGCTCCTCAATCTCCGGATGAGCATTACCGAATGGAAGATACGGTCTATAAGAATTTAGAAGATGCAGCCAAACTCTATGGCCCATCTGAATTAGCAGATAATCCTGAACTTCGAAAAGAAGAAGTCCTATCAGTTCTGAAAAAGTTGGATTTAGAATCGGTAAAAGGATCTAAGTGTTCTTCTCTTTCAGGTGGCCAGAAGAAAAAACTTACAATAGCAATGGAATACATCACACGCCCTGAGATTCTCTTTATGGATGAGCCGGATTCCGGTGTTGATGGGAGCATGGTCATGGAGGTCATGACCACACTGAGAGAGATTACGGATGAAGGAAATCTTATGTGTTATCACTCATACACCCGATCGTATTCGTCATCTCTTTGACAAGGTCATGGTGGTTGGAAAGAGTTCGGAAGGATGCGGAAGACTTTGTTACTTTGGATCTGTTGACAATGCGCTAAAAGTCTTTGCGGCTAATAGCTTAGAAGACATCGTCCATAAAATTTCAGGAGCTGAAAATGCAGCTCTTGTTGACCGATATGTGCTATGGTTTGAAAATGAAAGGAGAGGTGTCTATGCTGGATAAGAAGCAAGTCTCGATTTATTTTAGTAAATTCCTTCGACTCCTCATCAACAAAAAATCCCTATTTTTTGTATCAGAAGCGATTCTCCTTCCTTTCATCATTTCGATCGCTTTTAATGCTAATGAAGTTTTTAATAAATACCACATTACCAGAACTTCTTCGATCATGTTTATTTCTGCAGCTCTCTGGATTGGTCTCTTTAACTCAGTGACCAGTATTTGTAATGAGAGAAAAGTCATCAAGTTTGAGTACCAAATTAAAGGCTTGTCCTTACCTTCTTATGTAGCGGCACGTGTATTAACAGAGTTGGTTCTTTGTTTAGCCGAAGCTGTCTTAATGATAGGAACCATTGTTATACTTTATCCACATGCTCAAGGAAATGGAAGTCAGATAGTTCTTTTTGGGGTTACTTTGTTCTTGGTGATTTTTACTTCCGATATGTTGTCCTTATTGATTTCGGCATTTGTCAAAAATCGTCCCAAGCGATGACAGCCATGCCGCTAGTATTGATGGTTCAACTGCTGTTTTCAAATTTTCTCCAATCTTTGGATGAAAAAATACCATTTTTAGTGTGGATCTCACATGCAACGATTACGAGATGGGGAACAACGGCCTTCTTTCGGATTGCAAACATGAACAATTTGGTCCCGTCTCAAGGTCATACTGACTGGCAAGTTTATCAAAAAGATGGGGTAGGAACCTATGCTTATGATTTACTTGCGATTCTTGGAAATTGGGGAGTCTTGATTGCTTTTTCAGCTCTATTTATGGTCGCAACTTCCCTAGTATTGACTTCTGTCCGTAAGGACGCTCGATAAAAAATAAGGAGATGATTTATGAAAAACTGTACCAATTGCCAGGCACCCATCAATGCTGGTGATGCCTTTTGTTCTAAATGTGGTGCTAAAGTTCAAGTAGCTGCCAAAGCTGAACCAAAAGCTGTTGCTTTTCAACCAAAGACAGTTCAATTAGGGCCAAGTCCAACTCAAGCCCCAGAACCTAAAAAACCAAAAAGAAACATTAGAGGAATTTTAGCAGGGATTTTTGTCCTTCTTGCTGTCATTGCTGTTTCAAGTTATTTCCTATTGAACCGTGGAAGCAGTGACACCATTAATTTAGAGGATTATGTAAAGCTGGAAATCAAAGGGAATGATGGTGAAGGATTTATTGTTGAGAAGTCAGTTAGTTTAAATAAGGAAATTTAGACCGGGATATCAAGAAGAAACTTAAAGCGGATCACTCCAAAACGGAGAGTTCAAATTACAATATTGATCAGTTAGTTTCAAAAGTAGAATTTAGCGTTTATAAAGGGGATGAGCTGATAGATGTAAAAGAGCGAAAGAACCTAAACAACCACGATAAAATTACGGTTAAATTACTTTACGATAAAAGTGATCTTGAAAACATGATACCTGGCCTTCACTTTACTGGTACATCTGTAACTCAGGAGGCAGATCTAATCCCGCTTGTAGGTGTTGACCCCTTTAAGGGTTTTTATCCAAAAATCAAGGGCATTTCTCCAAATGGAACTTTATCAAAACCTTCTCAATTTGAAGGAAAAGATGTAGAAATTGTTGCAAAGGCAACCGCTAAATATGGTTTCCCATTTGATTATTATCTGAATGGAAAAGAAGTTTCAAGTAATGATCCCATTGCAGTTGGAGATGAAATTGAAATTCGTCTCAATGAAAGTGGTAAAAATGCGTTGAAAGAAAACGGTCAAACTGTTGAGAAAGGAAAAGACAGTATAAAATACAAGGTCACTTTGGCTGATTTTGAGGAAGGGGCTTATGTGACTTCCTTGTCAAAAGTGGATGAGGATACACAAGAAGCCATCTCTAAGAATGTAGAGGATGCAGCAAAGGCTTATGTGGCTGATCGCAATTACAAAGTCCTTCCAAAATTTGAAGGGATGGCTTTTGCGACAATAAAAGATGGAGTTGACTGGGGAGGTACATTTGATTCCAAAATCCCACAGCTAATCTATGTATACTCTATTACCAATACCTCCTATGGTAAAACAAAAACAAGTTATATTGTAATTTCGAAAATTACAGTTATTGAACAGGTTGAAAATCATGGGAAAGACAATGCTCATGAAAATCCTGGAAAAACTATTCAGACTTTTGAAAAAGATTCTAAGAAGTATGATTTTCAAAACTTTTCTGATCAGAATGATTTGAAGAACTCCTTTACTAGAAATATAGATACTTTACCTATACAATGGACGATCAATTGAAATCGTTGATTAATTGGACGGAATAGAAAAAAATGAAGTTACCTAGGTAGCTTCATTTTTTGTATTCTCATTTGACGCTGAGAATTCAATAAAACATGTTATAATAGAAAAGACTGAACTGGAAAGGAATGGAGAACATGGCAACTATTCAATGGTTTCCTGGACACATGTCCAAAGCTAGAAGACAAGTACAAGAAAATATTAAATTTGTGGATTTTGTGACAATTTTGGTGGACGCTCGTTTGCCTCTATCAAGTCAAAATCCTATGTTAACAAAAATTGTTGGTGACAAGCCTAAGTTGATGATTCTGAACAAGGTAGACTTGGCCGATCCTGTCGCTACAAAAGAATGGCAGGAGTATTTTGAGTCGCAAGGAATCAAAACCTTGGCTATCAACTCCAAAGAGCAATCTACGGTTAAGAAGGTTACAGATGCTGCCAAGTCTTTGATGGCCGATAAAATTGCTCGCCAGAAAGAACGGGGGATTCAAATCGAAACCCTTCGGACCATGATTATTGGGATTCCCAACGCTGGTAAATCAACGCTGATGAACCGCCTAGCAGGGAAAAAGATTGCGGTTGTTGGAAATAAACCAGGAGTGACCAAGGGGCAACAGTGGTTGAAAACCAATAAGGACCTCGAAATCTTGGATACCCCAGGGATTCTTTGGCCAAAATTTGAAGATGAAGATGTAGCTCTAAAATTAGCTTTAACGGGTGCCATTAAGGACCAGTTATTGCCAATGGATGAGGTGACTATTTGGTCTTGAGTATTTTAAATCCCATTACCCAAAAGAGTTACAAGAACGCTATAAACAAATGGATTTGGAGCAGGAAGCGCCAGAAATCATTATGGAGATGACTCAACGCTTAGGCTTCCGAGATGATTACGATCGCTTTTACAGCTTGTTCGTCAAGGATGTACGTGATGGTCGTTTGGGTCACTATACCCTTGATCGTGTAGGTGAAGTGGATGCCAACGATTAAAGAAATCAAAGAGTGTTTGGCAACGATTAATAGGCTGGATCATCCCTTATTTGAAGAGTTGATCCTTGATGGTCGAGCGGGCGTTCAAGCGGCTATCAGCAAACGAAAACGCGAACTCCAAAAACAAGTGGACGAAGACTTGCGTTTAGAAAAAATGCTAGCCTATGAGAAAGAACTCTATGCTCGAGGGATTCATCTTATTGCAGGTGTGGATGAAGTAGGGAGAGGCCCTTTGGCAGGTCCTGTCGTCGCAGCAGCCGTTATTCTGCCGGAAAATTGTAAGATTCCAGGTTTAAACGATAGTAAGAAAATTCCAAAATCGAAGCACTATGCTATTTATCAAGCGGTTTTAGACCAGGCTCTCTCTGTCGGGATTGGGATAAAAGATAATCAGGTCATTGATCAGGTTAATATTTATGAAGCAACCAAATTAGCCATGCTAGAGGCTATTCAAGAATTGGATCCTCAACCTCAACACCTCTTGATTGATGCTATGAAATTGGCTCTCCCTATTTCTCAGACATCCATCATCAAAGGAGATGCTAATTCTCTGTCTATCGCTGCGGCTTCTATTGTGGCGAAGGTGACACGAGATCAGATGATGGCAGCCTATGACCAAGAGTATCCAGGTTATGATTTTGCTCAGAATGCGGGGTATGGGACAAGCAATCATCTTGAGGGCTTGGAAAGACATGGGGTCACTCCTATCCATCGCCGAAGCTTCGAACCCATTAAGTCCATGACGGATGTTGATTAGGAGGGAAGGAAATGCTATTAGCCTTTGACATTGGCGGGACCTTTATTAAATATGCCTTAGTGGATGAAGCCTATCAGGTGAGTGATTCCTCTAAAGTTCCGACACCAGCTACTATTGAGGAATTCTGGGAAGCTCTTGAGCGCGTGATTTGCTTGTTCCAGAATCGAATCACTGGGATCGCCATCTCTTGTCCGGGTGAAATCAATAGTCGACTGGGATTTGTCTTCAAAGGTGGCCTCATTCCTTATTTAAGGAATATTCCTTTAGCTTCTCGTTTAAATAAGACTTTTCAAGTCCCTGTGACCGTCCTCAACGATGGGGATGCTGCAGGCTTGGCAGAAGCACGAATTGGAAACCTCCAGGATTGTGATTGTGGCGCAACCTTTGTTTTAGGAACTGGGGTAGGCTTAGCCTTGACTTCCAACGGTTCCTTAATTTCCACCTGGAATCTCAAGGATTATCTTCGTTGGCCAAGCTTAGGGGAGAAGCAAATGACTCCTGAACAAAAGCAATATCAGACCGAGATTTTGAGACATGGGATTTCCAGTTTGGTTCAAAATTTAGGCTCTGCAGTCAATTTTGTGGCTAATGCTAGTCGGCTCTTAGAATTGCCTGAAGAAGATGGAGTTCAAGTTTTTGAAGTCCTTGAAGCTGGTCATCATGAGGAATTGCAAGACTTATTTGCTTCTTATTGTCGGGAAATTGCGATCCTAATCTATAACCTTCAGTCTTTGGTTCGGCTTGAAAAAGTGACGATTGGTGGGGGAATTAGTAGTCAACCCCTTCTTTTAGAAGAGATTAACCATCAGTATAAAAGCCTGATGGAGGAAAGTGGGGAGCAACGATTTTCTTTAGTGGAGATTCAAGCAGCTCGTTACCACAACTCAAGTAATCTTTTGGGGGCAGTTTGTCATTTTAACATCTTAGAAAATCATTAAAAAGTTCTATTTTTAGAGCTTTTTTTGTTTTCTTTTACGAATATTATAAATAGATAGTAGAAATTGAGGTTTACAAATGAACAAATATGAACTTTATAAATTAAAGGTTGCTGGCCTATCAAATTTACAGGTTTTTAACATTGTCAATTACTGGGAAATGAATGGGGAGTGGCCCTCTTTAGAATTAATGGCAAAAATTGCAGGTTGTCGCAATCAAACACTATTTATGGAACGGTATATCCGGATTGATGACAAGGTCTTGAGAGAAGAGTTCAAGGAGTTCGATTCGATTTCCATTATGGATCCGGAATACCCTGAAGAACTTCTCTGGATGCATAACCCACCTGTTTTGTTGTTTTACTCAGGCAATATTGATCTTCTTAAACAGCCAAAGATTGCGGTCGTAGGAAGTCGATCCTGTAGTCGCACAGGGATTCAATCCGTCGAGAAAATCATTAACGAGTTAAATAATGAATTGATTGTGGTGAGTGGATTAGCCAAGGGGATTGATGCTGCAGCCCATTATGCTGCTATTCGAAATGGAGGAAAAACAATTGGAGTGATTGGGACTGGCTTAGATGTCTTCTATCCTAGATCCAATAAACAATTGCAGAAGTACATGAGTGGGAACCATTTAGTTCTTACCGAATACGGTCCAGGTCAAGGTCCTCAGAAACACCATTTCCCAGAGCGCAATAGGATTATTGCTGGGCTTTCTAGAGCAGTGATTGTGGCGGAAGCGCGGATGCGGTCTGGAAGTCTGATCACATGCGAGCGTGCTATGGAAGAAGGGCGAGATGTCTTAGCTATTCCTGGTTCAATCTTGGATGGACGTTCAGATGGCTGTCACCACCTCATTCAAGAAGGTGCAAAGCTGGTCACCAGTGGAAAAGATGTCCTAGATGAGTTTGAATTTTAAAATGAGTTTTCCTATAGGAGAACTTCACGGTTGACATCCCGAAAAAAATAGTTTACACTCTATGAGGTTTATTACAAAATAGAGGTAAAAAAGTGGCTACTAAAACAAAAAAGAAAACCACAACAACTAAAAAGAATTTAGTCATCGTGGAGTCTCCTGCGAAAGCTAAGACGATTGAAAAGTATCTTGGTAGAAATTATAAGGTCATGGCCAGCGTGGGTCATATTCGTGACTTGAAAAAATCTACCATGTCTATTGATTTTGATAACAATTACGAACCAGAGTACATCAATATTCGCGGAAAAGGTCCTTTGATTAATGATTTGAAAAAAGAGGCTAAAAAAGCCAAACAAGTCTTTCTCGCAAGTGACCCGGACCGTGAAGGAGAAGCTATTTCTTGGCATTTGGCGCATATTCTTCAGTTGGATAAGGAAGATAAGAACCGTGTTGTTTTCAACGAAATTACCAAGGATGCGGTAAAAAATGCCTTTCAAGAACCCCGTAAGATCGATATGGATCTGGTAGATGCTCAACAAGCACGTCGTGTCTTGGACCGGATTGTCGGCTACTCCATCTCACCAATTCTATGGAAAAAGGTGAAGAAGGGACTTTCGGCTGGTCGGGTGCAATCCGTTGCTCTTAAATTGATTATTGACCGGGAAGAAGAAATCAATGCCTTCCAACCAGAAGAATATTGGACAATTGATGGAACCTTTAAAAAGGGGACCAAGCAATTCCAAGCCAATTTCTATGGAATGAATGGCAAGAAGATGAAGCTTCAAAACCAGGAGGATGTGAAAGCCGTTCTTTCACATCTCGATGGGAAAGAGTATATCGTTGAAAAGGTAGAGAAGAAAGAGCGCAAACGCAATGCGCCGCTTCCTTACACAACTTCTTCCATGCAGATGGACGCAGCCAATAAGATTAACTTCCGTACACGTAAGACCATGATGGTGGCCCAGCAATTGTACGAAGGAATCAATATTGGATCTGGTGTTCAAGGTTTGATCACGTATATGCGTACGGATTCGACTCGGATTAGTCCAGTCGCTCAAAATGAAGCAGCTAGCTTTATCGTTGATCGATTTGGAGACAAGTATTCTAAGCATGGTAGTCGGGTTAAGAATGCTTCTGGTGCTCAAGATGCTCACGAAGCCATTCGTCCTTCTAGTGTCTACAATACGCCTGAGAAAATTGCCAAGTACCTAGACAAGGACCAGCTTAAGCTCTACACCTTGATCTGGAATCGTTTTGTGGCTAGTCAGATGACGGCAGCTGTTTTTGATACCATGAATGTCCGTTTGGGGCAAAATGGGGTTCAATATACAGCAAATGGTAGTCAGGTGAAGTTTGACGGCTATTTGGCGATCTACAATGATTCGGACAAAAATAAGATGCTACCGGACATGGAAGAAGGGGACACCGTCACTCAGGTCAACAGTAAACCTGAACAGCACTTTACCCAACCACCAGCTCGTTATTCTGAAGCGACCTTGATTAAGACTTTAGAAGAAAACGGTGTTGGTCGTCCTTCAACCTATGCACCGACCATCGAGACCATTCAAAAACGCTATTATGTGAAGCTTGTAGCCAAACGCTTCGAGCCAACCGAATTAGGAGAAATCGTCAATAAACTGATCGTTGAATTCTTCCCAGATATCGTCAATGTAACCTTTACCGCAGAGATGGAAGGGAAGCTGGATGATGTCGAACTCGGGAAAGAACAGTGGCAAAAGGTCATTGATTCCTTCTACCAACCCTTTAAAAAGAAGTAGCAAAAGCTGAAGAGGAAATGGAAAAAATCCAAATCAAGGATGAGGCTGCTGGATTTGACTGTGAGGTTTGCGGAAGTCCGATGGTCATCAAGTTGGGTCGATTCGGTAAGTTCTTCGCTTGTAGCAATTTCCCTGATTGTCGCCATACCCAAGCTATCGTTAAGGAAATTGGAGTGGAGTGTCCAGATTGTCACCAAGGCCAAATTATCGAGCGTAAAACCAAACGGAATCGTCTCTTCTATGGCTGCAATCGCTACCCAGACTGCGAATTCACCTCTTGGGATAAGCCAATCGGCCGTGACTGTCCGAAATGTGGTCACTATCTAGTTGAGAAAAAAGTTCGTGGTGGTGGTAAGCAGGTCGTATGTAGCAACGGCGACTATGAAGAAGAAAAAGTGAAATAATCTTTTAGAATCATTCGATGTCTATTATAACGGCAATTTTTAAAAATGTCTGTTATAATAGACATTTTTGTTTTTTTTCGTTATAATAGACACAAGGAGGTGGGCTTATGTATCTTGCTTTGATTGCAGATGTCATTGATTCCAAAATGGTTCAAGAGCGTTTTGACCTGCAAAAACAGTTGGAAAAAACGCTTCAAAAGATCAATGAGCTTTTTAAAAACTGCCTAGCATCGGCTTTTACCCTAACTTTGGGGGATGAGTTTCAAGCGCTTTTAAAAGTGGAGGCTCCGGTTTTTCAAATCATTGATACCCTGCGTTCAGAACTAAAGCCGACTCAACTTCGTTTCGGGATTGGTCTCGGGGAGATTTTAACGGATATTGATCCTTTACAAAGTATCGGTGCGGATGGGCCAGCCTATTGGAATGCACGCAGCGCCATCAATCTGGTCCATCAGAAAAATGACTACGGCAATACCCAGATCTATTTTTCAAGTGGGAAGGAAAAGCAAGACTTCTTTGTGAATGCCCTCATCGCTTCCGGTGAAGCTATTCGTTCGGGTTGGCGTGGCAGTCAGGAAGAAATCCTGCTAGATCTTCTTAAGAGATGTGTATATAGTGAGAATTTTAGCCAGCAGGATTTGGCCCAATCGCTAGCCATCAACCCGAGTGCTCTCTCTAAACGGCTGAAAAGTAGTAGTATCCGTGTTTACTTACGGGGGCGAGCAGCAGCACTAGCTAGTATTCAAAGTTTAGCGTAAGGAGAGGCTTATGACAGGATTATCTAATATCGTAACAAATCCATACTTGCTTCTCTTGTTGAGTTGTCATTTGTTGTCGGATTATTATTTCAAAGCCAAAAGATGGCGGACCACAAGGACCAGGATAAGAAGGTGCTCGGCCTTCACATTCTGTATGTAGCTCTGCCTTTATTCGTCGTTTCCCTCTGCCATCTGGATTTGTGGTGGATTTGCTTGATCATTTTGTTGACTCATGCGGGAATAGATTTCTTGAAACCGATCGTGCAGCAACAATTGAAACTACCAACCACCTGGACTTTTGCCTTGGATCAAGTCTTGCATGTCGGTATCATTAGTTTCCTAGTCCTTTGGGGAGCTAAAAATGGCACGACTTATTTGCCTATTGACAGTTTAAAGTTAATCTTTTATGTCCTCCTAGTGGGAAAACCGACCAATATCGTCTTTAAATTCTTTTTGCTAATTACCAGCCGACGATGGAGGAGAAAATGGATACCATCACTGGGGCTGGTTCCATGATTGGCTTCTTAGAGCGGTTGATTATCGGTGCCTGTCTTGTCTACGGCCAATTTGCTTCTATCGGACTGGTCTTTACGGCCAAATCTATCGCCCGCTACAATAAAATTTCGGAGAATCCAGCCTTCGCAGAGTATTATTTAATCGGGTCCTTGTTCAGTATCCTATCAGCCCTCTTTGCTGCTTGGTTGTGTCTATAAGAAAACAAATAACAGACTTAGGTCTAAGACAGGAAGGAAACCCTCCCTGTCTTTTTACTTGGCTTTCTGGTATAATGGACCAAGTAGAAAATTAGAAAGATTTGTGGGTGTCTAACAGCTTAGTGGGATGTTTGGATACCCAAAGAGGTATTAGTGTCATGTCTCAATCTTATATCAATGTTATCGGTGCTGGCCTTGCTGGCTCTGAAGCAGCTTACCAGATTGCCCAACAGGGTATTCCGGTCAAGCTTTATGAAATGCGGGGAGTAAAATCTACTCCGCAACACAAAACAGATAACTTTGCTGAGTTAGTGTGTTCCAACTCTCTTCGTGGGGATTCTCTCACCAATGCTGTCGGGCTCCTCAAAGAAGAAATGCGCCGTCTAGGTTCTGTCATCCTTGAAGCAGCTGAAGCGACCCGGGTACCAGCCGGTGGAGCACTGGCAGTGGACCGAGAAGGTTTTGCTAGCCGGGTGACGGAGAAGGTGTCCCAACACCCTCTCATTGAAGTGATTCGCGATGAAATTACTGAATTGCCGACAGATGCCATCACAGTGGTCGCAACGGGGCCTCTAACCAGCGATGCCTTGGCAGAAAAGATCCACGCGCTTAATGGTGGCGATGGCTTCTATTTCTATGATGCAGCAGCTCCAATCATCGATGTCAATACCGTCGATATGAACAAGGTTTACCTCAAGTCTCGTTATGACAAAGGAGAAGCGGCTTATCTCAACTGTCCCATGACCAAACAAGAGTTTATGGACTTCCATGAGCTTTGGTGAATGCGGAAGAAGCCCCGCTCAACTCTTTTGAAAAAGAAAAGTATTTCGAAGGTTGTATGCCAATTGAAGTCATGGCCAAACGAGGCATCAAAACCATGCTCTATGGTCCTATGAAACCAGTTGGTCTCGAATATCCAGATGACTACAAAGGACCTCGTGACGGGGAGTTTAAGACCCCTTATGCGGTAGTCCAATTGCGCCAAGACAATGCAGCTGCTAGCCTCTACAATATCGTTGGCTTCCAAACTCACCTTAAATGGGGCGAGCAAAAGCGGGTCTTCCAAATGATTCCTGGTTTGGAAAATGCGGAGTTTGTGAGATATGGCGTCATGCACCGTAATTCTTACATGGACTCTCCAAATCTGCTTGAACAGACTTACCGTTCTAAGAAGCAAGCCAACCTCTTCTTCGCGGGGCAAATGACAGGAGTAGAGGGCTATGTCGAGTCAGCGGCTTCAGGTTTGGTGGCTGGGATCAATGCGGCACGTCTTTTCAAAGGAGAAGAAGTAGCGATTTTCCCAGAAACAACAGCCATCGGAAGTCTCGCTCACTATATTACCCATGCCGACAGCAAGCATTTCCAACCCATGAATGTCAACTTTGGAATTATCAAGGAGCTGGAAGGCCCACGCATTCGAGATAAGAAGGAACGGTATGAGAAAATTGCCGAACGTTCTTTACAAGATCTGGCTACATTTATTGGAAAATAAAGTCAATCAATGAAAAAGTTTGGAGAAATCCAGACTTTTTCTTATAAAAATGGTATAATAAATAAAAATTTAGAATATAGAGAGTTTTCTGACAATGAATAAATCCTACTTTTATTTAGAGATGAAGACACACGAGTTGAAAGTGCCTTATACCGGAAAACTCCGTCGTGTGCGAGTCTTATTACCTAAGAATTATGAAACAGATACAGATCGTCGCTACCCTGTGGTTTATTTCCACGATGGGCAAAACGTTTTGTATAGCAAGGAAGCCTATGCAGGTCATTCCTGGAAAGTCATTCCAGCCATCAAGCGAAATCCAGACATTAGTCGCATGATTGTCGTTGCCATTGATAACGATGGTTTGCAACGGATGAACGAGTACTCTGCCTGGAAGTATAAGGAGTCTAATATCCCTGGTATGCAATTTGGTGGTAAGGGTGTCGAGTATGGGGAGTTTGTCATGGATGTCGTCAAGCCCTTTATCGATCAAGAATATCGAACCTTTCCTGATAGAGAACATACAGCCATGATTGGATCTTCTCTTGGTGGGAATATCACCCAGTTCTTGGGCTTAGAGTACCAAGACCAAATCGGTTGTCTGGGAGTTTCTCTTCTGCCAATTGGTTGCACCAAGAGGCCTTTGATCGCTATATCGAGAGGAAGAAGCTTTATGCAGATCAACGGATCTACATCTATGTTGGTACTGAAGAGGCGGATGATACAGATAAAACGTTGATGGCGGGGAATATCAAGCAAGCCTATATTGACTCATCCCTTCGGTACTATCATGACGTTATTCAACAAGGTGTTGCTTTGGAAAATATCGCCATTCGGATTCAATCTGGGGCTATTCACCACGAAGAAGCCTGGGCTGAGCATTTACCAGAATGCCTTCGCTTTTTAGCTGAAAATTGGGATTAATAGCCTGTAAATAAAGAAATAAAGAGAAAGAGGGAACTTATGAATATTGAACATTTAAGCCACTGGAGTGGCCAACTTAACCGCGAAATGTATCTAAACCGCTATGGACATGCAGGGATTCCTGTTGTTGTCTTTGCTTCATCAGGTGGAAGCCATAACGAGTACTATGACTTTGGTATGATTGATGCTTGTGCTCAGTTTATCGAAGAAGGACGAGTTCAATTCTTCACCCTTTCGAGTGTCGATAGTGAGAGCTGGCTTTGTGATTGGAAAAATCCTCATGATCGAGCAGAGATGCACCGTGCTTATGAACGTTATGTGATTGAAGAAGCCATTCCTTTCATCAAGCACAAAACAGGCTGGTTTGATCCGATGATGACAACTGGTTGCTCTATGGGAGCCTACCACGCCCTTAATTTCTTCTTGCAACATCCAGATGTCTTCAACAAGGTGATTGCCTTGAGTGGTGTCTATGATGCTCGTTTCTTTGTTGGTGAGTTTGGTGGTGACGAAGCGATTTATCAAACTCGCCATCTGATTATATTTGGCATCAAAATGACGGCTGGTTTATTGACCGTTACCGTCAGGCGGAAATTGTCATTTGTACCGGTCTTGGAGCTTGGGAACAAGATGGCCTACCATCTTTCTACAAACTAAAAGAAGCCTTTGACCACAAAAATATTCCTGCATGGTTTGCTGAGTGGGGCCATGACGTCGCCCATGATTGGGACTGGTGGCGCAAGCAAATGCCTTATTTCTTAGGTCAGATGTATTTATAAGCTAAAAAGGAGGAGACCTCTATGAATTATCTTGTTATTTCACCTTATTATCCGCAAAACTTTCAACAATTTACCATCGAGCTGGCTAACAAAGGCATCACGGTCTTAGGGATTGGTCAGGAACCTTATGAACAGTTAGACGAGCCATTGCGCAATAGTTTAACAGAGTATTTCCGAGTTGATAACATGGAAAACTGGGACGAAGTGAAGCGTGCAGTAGCCTTTCTTTCTACAAACACGGGCCAATCGATCGCATCGAATCCCACAATGAATACTGGTTGGAATTAGATGCAGCGCTTCGTGAGCAATTCAATGTCTTCGGTGCCAAGCCAAAAGATTTGAAGAAAACCAAGTTTAAATCAGAAATGAAAAAACTCTTCAAGAAAGCTGGAGTCCCAGTCGTACCTGGTGCAGTGGTCAAAGCTGAAAAAGACATCGACAAGGCTGTGAAGAAGATTGGGCTGCCATTAATCGCCAAGCCTGACAATGGGGTAGGAGCAGCAGCAACCTTCAAGCTTGAAACTGCAGAAGATGTAGACCATTTCAAGGCAGAATGGGATGGCCATACCGAGTACTTCTTTGAGAAATTCGTCACTTCTAGTGAGATTTGTACCTTTGATGGTCTGGTCGATCGCGATGGCAACATTGTCTTCTCAACGACTTTTGACTATGCTTATACGCCACTTGACTTGATGCTCTACAAGATGGACAATTCTTATTATGTCCTAAAAGAGATGGATCCAAAATTGCGTCAATACGGAGAAGCGATTGTTAAAGCTTTTGGCATGAAGGAGCGTTTCTTCCACATTGAGTTCTTCCGTGATGGAGATGACTATATTGCGATTGAGTACAATAATCGTCCTGCAGGTGGCTTCACCATCGACGTCTACAACTATGCTCACTCGATTGATTTGTACCGTGGCTATGCAGCCATCGTAGCCGGAGAACCATTCCCAGCTTCTGAATTTGAACCCCTATATTGCTTGGCGACTTCACGCCGTGCTAATGCAGCTTATGTCCTTTCTGAGGATGAAGTTTTAGCTAAATACCATGACCAATTCCGCGTGAAGAAAGATATGCCTGCTGCCTTTGCCGAGCTTCAAGGTGATTATCTTTACATGTTAACAACGCCAAGTCGTGAGGAGTTAGAACAAATGATTCATGACTTTGGCCAACGCCATCAATAAATATTCCGATAGGTCTTCCCTATCGGTTTTTGATTTTCCATATTAAAATAAGACTTTGTGAATCTTTTATATAACAGTTTGTGAATTCATATCTATCAGTATTCTAGACGGATTAGTTTGTGAAAGGAAATGAGCATTTATTTTGACAGTGTTTTCATAGTGAGATAGAATAAAATAGAATGAATAATTGCTTAGAAAGGCGAAATAATGGCAACATTAGATAAAAGTCTCTTATTGGAAATGTTCCGTAAAATGGAAGAAATCCGTCGCATGGACTTAAAAATTGCACAGTTAGTAAAAAAAGGGAAAGTACCAGGAATGACGCACTTTTCTGTTGGGGAAGAAGCGGCTAACGTTGGAGCGATGTTGGCTTTGAACGACGATGACTTGCTGACTTCTAACCACCGTGGACACGGACAAGCCATTGCTAAAGGAATCGATTTGAACGGTATGATGGCAGAAATCCTTGGTAAGTATACCGGTACTTGTAAAGGGAAGGGTGGATCAATGCATATCGCCGACCTGGATGCAGGTAACCTTGGTGCCAACGGTATTGTTGGTGGTGGTATGGGGATTGCCGTAGGTGCAGCCCTTACTCAACAAATGCATAAGACTGGTAAGATTGTTGTCTGCTTCTTTGGGGACGGCGCAACCAACGAAGGTGTCTTCCACGAAGCGGTAAATATGGCTTCTATTTGGAATCTTCCGGTAATTTTCTACTGTATCAATAATGGTTACGGAATCTCTGCTGACATTAAGAAAATGACCAATGTCAAGCATATCCACGAGCGTAGTGCTGCTTACGGCATTCCTGGAATGTTTATTCCTGATGGAAACAACGTTATCGATGTCTATGAAGGATTCCAAAAAGCTGTTGAACACGTCCGCTCTGGTAAAGGTCCTGTCTTGATTGAAAGTGTCACTTACCGCTGGCTTGGTCACTCATCTTCAGACCCTGGTAAATACCGGACCCGTGAAGAAGTCGAAGTGTGGAAGAAGAAAGATCCAATCGAAAACCTTCGCAAGTATCTCCTTGAGAATGAGATTGCGAGCGCAGAAGAATTGGATCAGATCCAAGAAGAAGTGAAAGAAGCAGTGGAAGCTTCAGTGAAATTTGCGGAAGAAAGCCCATTCCCTCCACTCGAATCAGCTTTCGAAGATATTTACGCAGACTAAGGGGGAGTAAAGAATTATGGAAACTAAATTAATGTCTTTCCGCGATACCATTATCCTTGCTATGTCTGAGGAAATGCGTCGCGACGAAACGTATTGTTGATGGGGGAAGATGTCGGAGTTTTCGGTGGAGACTTCGGAACTTCAGTAGGAATGCTTGAGGAATTCGGTCCAGAACGTGTTCGTGACTGTCCGATTTCTGAGGCTGCGATTTCAGGTGCGGCAGCAGGGGCAGCCATGACTGGACTTCGCCCAATCGTTGATATGACCTTCATGGATTTCTCAGTAATTGCCATGGATGCTATTGTCAACCAAGCTGCTAAAACTCGCTACATGTTTGGTGGAAAAGGGCAAGTGCCGATGACCGTTCGCTGTGCTGCTGGTAACGGAGTTGGTTCTGCAGCCCAACACTCCCAATCCTTGGAATCATGGTTTACTCATATTCCTGGTTTGAAAGTTGTTGCTCCTGGTACGCCAGCGGATATGAAGGGGCTTCTCAAGTCATCTATCCGCGATAATAACCCCGTTATCATTCTTGAATACAAATCAGAATTCAACCAAAAAGGGGGAAGTGCCTGTTGATCCGGACTACACGATTCCACTTGGTGTCGGAGAAATCAAACGCGAAGGTACAGATGTCACTGTCGTAACCTATGGGAAAATGCTTCGTCGCGTGATGCAAGCTGCTGAAGAATTGGCAGAAGAAGGCATCTCAGTAGAAGTAGTAGACCCACGGACCTTGGTCCCACTTGATAAAGAGATCATCATTAATTCTGTCAAGAAGACAGGAAAAGTAGTCCTTGTCAATGACGCCCATAAAACGAGTGGCTATATCGGTGAGATTTCAGCTATCATTTCTGAATCAGAAGCATTTGATTACTTGGATGCACCGATCCGCCGTTGTGCGGGGGAAGATGTGCCAATGCCTTACGCACAAAATCTTGAGAATGCAATGATCCCAACAGTTGAAAGCATCAAAGAAGCCATTCGTAAAACGTATAATAAAGAATAATACATAACATAAATTATGTAATGTTTATTAAATTAGACGAGGAAACTTTGTATCTAGTGATGCAAAGTTCTCTACGTCCTTAATATCTTAGATTAGAGCACGGGCTAAAAGCTCGGAAAAAGATAAATCTCCTTGACTTCATCGAAGTCTGCGTCGATTTCCTATTTTTTTCGGTCGCTTTTTAAACGCCCTTTGCATCATAAATAGAATAGGAGAGGTCATGGCTGATGATAAGCTAAGAGCGACTCCTGCGGCTAGAAAAATTAGCGGATGATCTTGGGATCAACCTCTATGATGTTTCTGGTTCAGGCGCAAACGGTCGTGTCCACAAAGAAGACGTGGAAACATATAAAGACACAAATGTGGTTCGCATTTCACCACTTGCAAAACGAATTGCTTTAGAACACAATATTGCTTGGCAAGAGATTCAAGGAACGGGTCATCGTGGTAAGATCATGAAGAAGGACGTCCTTGCTTTCCTTCCTGAAAATATTGAGAATGAGACCATTAAGTCACCTGCTCAAATTGAGAAAGTCGAAGAAGTTCCTGATAATGTGACACCTTATGGTGAGATCGAGCGGATTCCGATGACACCAATGCGTAAGGTGATTGCTCAACGGATGGTGGAATCTTACTTGACAGCACCAACCTTTACTTTGAACTATGACGTTGATATGTCTCAAATGTTGGCCCTTCGTAAGAAGGTATTGGATCCAATTATGGAGGCCACTGGCAAGAAAGTCACTGTAACAGATTTGCTTTCTCTAGCGGTGGTTAAGACCTTGATGAAACACCCATATATCAATGCGTCATTGACAGAAGATGGTAAAACAATCATCACTCACAACTATGTCAACTTGGCAATGGCAGTTGGGATGGACAATGGATTGATGACTCCAGTTGTCTACAATGCTGAAAAGATGACCTTGTCAGAGTTGGTCGTAGCCTTTAAGGACGTTATCGGACGTACCTTGGATGGTAAGCTTGCTCCAAGTGAATTGCAAAATTCAACCTTTACCATCAGTAACTTGGGGATGTTTGGCGTTCAATCATTTGGACCGATTATCAACCAACCAAACTCTGCCATCCTTGGAGTTAGTGCAACGGTTGAAAAACCAGTGGTTGTGAATGGTGAAATTGTCATTCGTCCTATCATGAGCTTGGGATTGACCATTGACCACCGCGTTGTCGATGGGATGGCTGGTGCCAAATTCATGAAAGACTTGAAAGCCTTGATTGAAGACCCGATTTCAATGTTGGTCTAATCAACGAGAGAGAATAGAAACAAGAAAAAGAGGGAAATAAAATGGCCTTAGAAGTAATTATGCCAAAAGCCGGCGTAGATATGACCGAAGGACAAATCGTTCAGTGGAATAAAAAAGTCGGCGAATTTGTAAAAGAAGGAGAAGTTCTCCTTGAAATTATGACAGACAAAGTCAGCATGGAATTGGAAGCGGAAGAAGACGGTTACTTGATCGCTATCCTGAAAGGGGACGGTGAAACTGTTCCTGTAACAGAAGTGATCGGTTACCTTGGTGAAGAAGGGGAAAACATCCCTACAGCTGGAGCAGCACCAGAAGCGAGTCCAGCGCCAGCTGCAGCAAGTGCTTCAAACGATGACAATAAGAGCGATGACGCTTATGATATCGTAGTGATTGGTGGTGGTCCTGCTGGTTACGTATCTGCTATTAAAGCAGCTCAATTAGGTGGTAAGGTTGCTCTTGTTGAGAAATCTGAACTTGGTGGAACGTGCTTGAACCGCGGATGTATCCCAACTAAGACTTACCTCCACAACGCTGAAATTATTGAAAATATCGGACATGCAGCAAACCGTGGTATTATCATTGAAAATCCAAGTTTCTCAGTAGATATGGATAAGGTTCTTGAAACCAAGAACAAGGTCGTAAATATCTTGGTTGGTGGCGTTGCAGGACTTCTTCGTAGCTACGGAGTGGATGTTCACAAGGGTATCGGTACCATTACGAAAGATAACAATGTCTTGGTCAACGGTTCTGAATTGCTTGAAACCAAGAAAATCATCCTTGCCGGTGGTTCAAAAGTTAGCAAGATTAACGTTCCAGGTATGGAATCATCCCTTGTCATGACGAGTGACGACATCCTTGAAATGAACGAAGTACCAGAAAGCCTTGTCATCATCGGTGGTGGGGTTGTCGGTATTGAACTTGGTCAAGCCTTCATGACTTTTGGTTCAAAAGTAACAGTCATCGAAATGATGGACCGCATCGTTCCAGCTATGGATGCGGAAGTATCTAAGAACCTCCGCTTGATCCTTGAACGCAAGGGTATGACCATCTTGACCGATACTAAATTGCAAGAAATCATTGAAGAAGATTGCAAACTCCGTATCAAGGTTGAAGGAAAAGATGATATCATCGCCAACAAAGCCCTTCTTTCAATCGGGCGTGTTCCAGATCTTGAAGGAATCGGTGAAGTCGAGTTTGAATTGGATCGTGGACGGATCAAGGTTAATGAATACATGGAAACGTCTGTTCCAGGTATCTATGCGCCAGGTGATATCAACGGTACTAAGATGTTGGCTCATGCTGCCTTCCGTATGGGTGAAGTTGCCGCTGAAAATGCCCTTAAGGGAAATCATGCTGTTGCCAAATTGAATTTGACACCTGCAGCTATCTACACCCTTCCAGAAGTTGCGGCTGTTGGTTTGACCGAAGAACAAGCTCGTGAGAAATATGATGTTCAAATCGGTAAGTTTAACTTTGCGGCTAATGGTCGTGCCATTGCATCAGATGCGGCTCAAGGATTCGTTAAAGTCATTGCAGACAAGAAATACGGTGAAGTTCTTGGGGTTCACATCATTGGTCCAGCAGCTGCTGAATTGATCAACGAAGCTTCTACTATCATTGAGATGGAAATCACTGTAGAAGAAATGCTCAAGACCATTCATGGGCACCCAACCTTCTCAGAAGTGATGTACGAAGCCTTTGCGGATGTACTTGGCTTGGCAGTTCACTCACCTAAGAAGAAATAATATTTGAAATGATAGAATGGCTGGACAGCAAATGCTGGACCAGTCTCTATCGTATATAAAGGAATCTTATGAAATACATTATTAATTATTCAAATGATACTGCTTTTAATATTGCTTTAGAAGAGTATGCTTTTAAGCACCTCTTGGATGAGGATCAAATCTTCCTTCTCTGGATTAACAAACCATCCATTATCGTCGGTCGTCACCAAAACACCATTGAAGAAATCAACCGTGACTATGTTCGGGAGCATGGGATTGAAGTGGTTCGTCGGATCAGTGGTGGTGGCGCTGTTTACCACGATTTGAACAACCTCAACTACACCATCATTTCAAAAGAAGACGAAAATAAGGCCTTTGACTTCAAGAGCTTCTCAACTCCTGTGATCAACACCTTGGCTCAACTTGGGGTTAAGGCTGAATTCACGGGTCGTAACGACTTAGAGATTGATGGCAAGAAATTCTGTGGAAATGCCCAAGCTTACATCAATGGTCGGATTATGCACCATGGTTGCCTTCTCTTTGACGTGGATTTGTCTGTCCTTGCTAATGCTCTCAAGGTGTCTAAAGACAAGTTTGAGTCTAAAGGGGTTAAATCGGTTCGTGCTCGTGTGACCAATATCATCGATGAATTGCCAGAAAAATCACGGTTGAAGAGTTCCGTGACTTGCTTTTGGACTACATGAAGAAAGAATATCCTGAGATGACAGAATATGTCTTCTCGGATGAAGAATTGGCAGAGATCAACCATATCAAGGAAACCAAGTTCGGTACCTGGGACTGGAACTATGGAAAGTCTCCTGAATACAATGTCCGTCGTGGCACTAAATTCCCAAGCGGTAAGGTGGAAATCTTCGCTAATGTCATTGAATCAAAAATTCAAGATATCAAGATTTACGGTGACTTCTTTGGTATCGAAGATGTTGCAGCAGTAGAAGATGTTCTTCGTGGCGTTAAATACGAACGTGAAGACGTCCTCAAAGCCCTTCAAACCATTAACCTAGGTCGTTACTTTGCAGGTATCACTGCAGAAGAAATTGCTGAAGCAGTGGTGGAATAAAGTCGTAAGAGATTCGCAGAAGCGGGTCTCTTTTTTGAAACTAGTTTCACATAGAAATTATTGTTTTACTAAGGATTTTGTAGTATAGTAAAGGTGGAGAAATGTATTCGTTTACAAAAGTATAAATAAAATTTTAAATACTCAGCAATCACTAAACAAGGAAATTGATTGACTAGCTGAATAATAGTTACCTTTGATGCTTTAGAAAGTGTGATGATATGAAACGTGTCTTTATTATTTTATCAAACCTTTTCATCTCTAGCTTTTTGATTTGGATTGCCTTTATTTCTCCAAATACGCTTATCCACCGCAGTCTTCCGGTAGTAAGTGTGCAGAGACAAGAAAAGAGCGTCACATATGAAGACTTATCTTCCAGTTTAGACCGTTTGGCAAGGGAAAATCATAGTATAATTGCCGGTCAGATACAAAGAACAGATTCTAAAGGGCAAGTTGTTTTCACCTATGATATCTTCGGAGAGGGAAAACTTCCTTCTGGAATTAAAAAGAGAAGAAAGAACTGGCTGCCAAAGAAAGCCTGATAACGAATTATTATGTATTATCAGGTGAATTAGAAACTGAAAAGCTTGATCAAACGCTTCATACTCTTGGTTTCTCACAAACTTTTATAGAGAAACCAAATCCTCTGCAGACCTTTATTGCCTTTTTTGGCTCAGGTTCACAATCACTTGCCTTGGTTATTTTTATCATTAGTTTTAGCGCTTTGACGATTATCCAGAAAACACTTGAAATGAGAAGCGCTGGGATTCGATATATCTCAGGAATGAGACGCTTGCAACTTTTTGGACATTCCTTAAAAGATGATAGTATAGAGTTGCTTTTTGGATGTATTGTCACAAGTATAATGGGTGCGGTTCTGATTTATTTTTTTCAATTGACACCCTTTTCCTATTCCATCATCATTTCAAGTAGTATCATTTACAATGGGATGTTACTTATTTTATCTGCTGTCTTATCTTTCCTCTTTGCATATAGTATTCAAACAATGCATTTAGTTACTCTTCTAAAAGGGAAAGTTCCATTAAAGCGCATTTTGGTTTTCCTCTTTATTTGTCAATTTCTCGCTGTCACACTAATTGGTCTTGCAGTTCATCGAATTAGTATTTATGGATCCGTCTGGCAAACTTACCAAGAGGGAAGTGAGGCTTGGTCTAAACAGTCGAACTGGGTCCAAATTGGTACAAATCGAGAATATTTCTATCAGAATATCAGTAAAGAGGGTCTGAAGGAGGATGTGGAGAAATGGTCTAAGCTCATCGAGTCTGGTATTGAAAATGGTGGTCTTTTAGCTTATCATAATCTCGTATTTTTAGTTCAAAAGGAGTTATGACGGATCCTAGTACAGGTAAAGAGTTTTCAATCACAGATTACGATCCACTTGCACGAACTCTCTATGTAACTCCAAATTACCTCGAAATCCAAGGTGTTCCAGTTTCTCCTGAAGGAAAAGATCACTTAAATCACTTACAAGCAGGAGAATTTGGTCTCTTACTTCCAGAAAAATTAAAAGGTCAAGAAGAGGAGATGATCAAACGATATGAAGATTATCTATCTCCTCGAGATGATCAAGGAAATATCACCTTATCAATGAAGGCGCAGGTAACGTATATTCCGAATCATCAAAAACGCTTTATCTACAACAACACACCAATCAGCTATAAACAATTCTTTACAGATCCTGTTTTAGTGGTTATTCAACCTGAAAGTTTTGGAGGTTATGTGAATCCATATTTCACCCATCTAAATCCCTACCTTTATTTTAATGGACTTGAGAATAGTAAGAAGCTCGTTGCTGAGTATAATCTTGAAAAAAGTGTTAGTCAGTACGACTATGCAGTGGACGTTTACCAGCAAATAGCCCAATCCATACAAATAGAAAATCTCATGGTGATTGCAGGAGGAGTCTTTGGTATAGCAACCTCTGTTCTTCTTTTTAACACTATGAATTTCCTATATTTTGAAGAGTTTAGAAAACAAATCTTCTTGAAGAAGATTGCAGGTCTGGGATTTGTAAACATTCACCAAATGATTTTGCTCTCAGAAAGTAGCCTCTTACTATTAGGAAGCTTCCTGGTATTCATTCTCACTTCGGAATGGTGGATTGCTCTTGTCACTCTCTTGCTATTTATTACTAATGCTTGGTTCATTCTCCTATACCGGTCTCATAAAGAAGACCACTTGTTAGCCACTGTACTGAAAGGAGCCTAATATGATTAGCGTAGAACATTTAACCAAATCATTTGGCCAACGAACGGTCTTCAAGATTTGAGTTTGCAATTTACAGAAGGTAAGGTCTATGCTCTGATCGGAAATAGTGGGTGTGGTAAAACAACCTTGCTTAATATCTTGGCGAAGATAGAACCTTATAAAGAAGGGAATATAAGCTATAAAGGGCAAGAACTGAAACAGATCAAACAGCATCACTTTTTTAAGCATGAATTAGGCTATCTTTTTCAAAACTTTGGCCTACTTGAAAACGAGACCATCGCTACAAATTTAGATTTGGGATTGATTGGGCAAAAATTAACGAAAAAAGAGAAGAAGCAACAAGAAGAAGAAGTGCTCAAAAAAGTAGGATTGGCTTACCTTGCTCTGGATCAAAAGATTTATGAATTATCTGGGGGAGAGGCGCAACGTGTCGCATTAGCTAAAGTTATTTTAAAAGATCCACCTTTAATTTTGGCAGATGAACTTACTGCAGCACTGGATCCAGAAACCTCACATGAGGTGATGGACTTGCTCTTAATGTTAAAGAATCAAGAGCGTATAATCATTATCGCAACCCATAATCCAGTGATTTGGGAAAAAGCCGACGAAGTGGTAAAACTCAACTAGTCTATGGTTGAAGAATGGTAGGATCTTCTAGATTATCTTTTATAGCTATTCAGGAGGTATAGGCTGATGAAAAAAACAGATCATGTCAAACAAAAAATTTTTAAGTTTTTTCATCATAAGTTAGTTCATGATACGGCCTCTTTTCTTGATATTCAAAAATAATGAGAGTAGAATATAGAGGAAATCTGAACAAAAAAGGGGATTATATTCGATGATGAAAATTCCAGTGGAAAATCTTGGTCTATTTGAACAGTTAGATCGTATAGTAGTGGCTTTTTTTAGAAAGCAACAATCTTCAAGTCCTTATGATTTGAATGTCAGTATTACGCAAGGACACCTTGACCAGAAAGCAAGAGCTCGAACCATTAGGCTATCAAGCTGTCCAACTACCATTAGGAATGGCTTTAGATAATATCATCCAGCAACCTCATTATGAAAACTTAATCATTGGTGGTCTTGCTTCCGACGAAATTATCGTTAGCAAAGAAGAATTAATGCCTTTGAAAGATATCGTGGATAGCTTTTGTATTATGTACGCTGCAGCGAATAATAGATTGGAAAATAGTAAAGCTTATGAATTAATGAAAGATAAGACGGTTTATTTTATTGGTAAACTATTTACAGATTTTCCAAAAGCTGGTGATGAAATTGCTTATTTAGGAATTGATCGAATAGCGAGCGATGGTACACCATATGAAGCTGTTAAATGCTTTCTAACGAAAGAGAGTGCAGAGAAGTTCAATGGTGAAAAAAGACCTGTCACCCCTGCAAACTTGGCCTATCTAAAATCATTCTGGGGAAAACCAGTCATTATTGAGCCACACCGTAATTATTGGATCGAATTTTTATAGAAAGTATAAAAGAGCGTAAGATTCGATAAAAAATCCTACGCTCTTTTTCTAATAGAATACAATTTACATAATTTACGTTATGTAATTTTATAAACTATCCAAGGCATTCTTTTGTTCGTCATTGACAATATGGGTATATAAGTCGGTAACTTGTGTGCTGGCATGTCCTAGCTGGTGGCTGACTAAAACCTGTGATTTGGTTGCATCATAGAGACGTGTTGCTAATGTATGGCGAAGCTTGTGGGGTGTCACGCGGACTTTGAAGTCTTCTGAATACTTGGCGACCATCTTTCAACGCTTGAAGCATCGATCCGGTTTGGAACACCTCGATACAAGGTCAGAAAGAGAGCTGTATCAGTCTTTTCTGTCTTGTAACGTTTGTCTCGAATAGCGAGATATTGTTCTAAATAAGGTTTAGCAAAGGCAGCAACGTTAACCGAGTCACGTTTTCCACCTTTTCGAGTAACGTCAATCACCATCATCTTAAGATTAAGGTCACGAAGGTCCAAGTTGACTGCCTCAGATAAACGGACACCAGAGGCAAGAAGGAGTGCGATAATGGCTAAATCTCGCTCTTTATTCTTATTAAAGGAGGATAAGGCGCGATTTGAGAGTGTTTGAGGGTACTCCTGGTCGATATAGTTAAGAAAACCTTCTGTTTCATCGCCTAAAAAGAGCTTTTGTTTGATATTTTCAGCCCGTGCCGCCAAAGTTTCTTTCTTTTTCTTAGTAGCAACCTTCTTCATGACGTTGCGGTAAAAATAAGGTTCCCCTTGCTCATTTTCAACTTCCTCGGTCAAATACTTATAGAGGCTAGATAATGCAGAAAGGGTGCGGTTAATGGTTGTTTGGGAAACCCCGTTTTTTGTCGTATTGGCATTGAGCAGAGGACGTTCACGTAAGTAAAGAATAAAGGATTCCATGTCTTTCTTGGTCATGTGCTCCAAAACGTCTAAAGGGATCTCAGCCATGGTGTCAGCATCCGATATACCAGATTCCAAAACCCAGGTGAAAAATCGATCGTATTCCTTTAAGTATTCGTACAAAGTCGTAAAACTGTATGGAACGGCCAGTTTCGATTGGTAATATTCCAATACGTACCAGGGCATGACTTGTTTGAGTTTATCAATCCGTTCTAATAAGATCTCGCGTTTCATGTTTTTCTCCAAATCTTTCTATACTAGTAGTATAGCATAGCCAGATATATTTTTCAAGAAAATTATAGTTTTTCGGAAAGATGTTATAGGGTTTATATAGGACTGTTTTGTTTCTATATCTATACAGATCCCTTTTAAACACAAAACAATCAGCAAATCACATGGATCTACTGATTATTTTCTTTTCTAACTTATTTTTCTACATATTGAAATGAAATCTTGCTACCACAGAGCCAATTATAGACTCGATCATTGACTTGAACGTTCATGGCTTCGTGGGCATATTCTGGCATGATTAAATGCTCTTTTGGACATTCTAATCGATTATAAATGGCAAACTGTGTCACAGGATAACAGACATCATCATCTAGCCCGGTAATCATGTGAACCTGTCCTTTGATACGATGGGCAAAGTTTTTCACATCAATATAGGCCAAAGTCTGCATCAAACGATCTTCTGTTTCATGGAATGGATCATGGAACTTGAAATAACGGAAAAGCTCGTCATAAGCCTCGCTGGTGTTCCCAATCTCCAATACTCGTCTGAAATCTGATAAGAATGGATAAATGGCTACCGTTCGTTGTATACGAGGATTCAATCCAGCAGCAATCAGGGCCAAGGCTCCACCTTGAGATGCTCCGTAGCTAGCAAGTTTGCTGTCGTCAACTTGAGGGAGGTTGGCTACAATTTCAATTAACTGGTAAAGATCCAAATAGACATCCTTATAAAAGAGCTCATCCGGACCTTCCACGGCTCCACGGATAATCTGTCCTTTTACCGTATTTCCAAGTGGTGAACGATCTCCGTCGGTTGAAAAGCCTGACTGACCTCTTACATCCATAGTCACAACACCATAGCCGGCTACTGTATAAGGCAGCATGTCAGACCAATCCCAACAACGGCCCATATAGCCATGAAAATGGAAAATAACTGGAACCTTTTGATCCGTTTTTGGGAGAACAACCCGCGCATAAACAAGCCCATCTCGTGTTCCTTTAAAGGTTAATTCATAACAAGCAACATTTGGAATGCTGAAATCTCGTTCTTCAAGCTTGTATTCAGGCAGTTCAGTCATCTTTGCTAGGGCTTGATCCCAAAAAGCATCAAAATCTGCGGGAACCTCATCTCGTCCCTTATAATCTTTCATTGTTTCTAATAATTTGGGATTTTTCATAAAATCCTCCTTAAGTATGTGTAATCGCTACCAAAAATGTACCATATTTACTTAAGGATTGCAAGAGACAAATAAAAAAATTACATAACCGAAATTATGTAATTTGCTATAGATTCAAAAAAATAGACTTAATTGTTTCACTAGATCTGGATTAGTGGGTAAAGCTGAATGATGAGCCTTGCGTCCTTTTTAAATTTACTTCTGTATAGGCTTGTTTCTCAAAAAAATAGATTGTGCTGCTTGTGCACTAGAAAGAGGGACAATGCCGTCTGATTTCCCAGCAAAGCTACCAACAAAGTTAAGGACCTCTACTTCTTTTCCTAGGCGATGCTTCCATATTTGAAAATCATCATACATCTCTTGATTGAATCGGTAAGGACTACCAATAATAGCGAGCTTGCTTACGGTCAGCTTTTTCTTCTCTAAAAAGCCACTCTCCAATAAACCAGTCAAAACTAGTCCACCATTGGAGTGTCCGACTGCCTTAAACTCTGTAAAATAATAGTGATCAAGAAGATAGGTTAAAGCTTTCTTAAGGGATTCGATTTGCTGCTTGATATTGCTGTAGCCATCTCGATTGTTTTCAAAGCCAATCACAATCATCGGGTTCGGCTCTTTCGTATTCAGTCTTCCCTCCATCTCTATAGAATCATCTTTGTTGACTTTTATTTTTAAGAGACTCTGTTTTTTTCTAGAAAAGCGATGGAGCATGCGGATGGTTCTGTTGAATCGCTGGATACTAGCCGAACTTCCAGGTACAAAGATGATCGGTCTGATCGGTGGTTTCTTCGACCCTTTAGGAAATTCAAAGGGCTTTCTGTGCGAAGAAAACAGTCTTATAAAGAAACGAATGACTTGTTGAAATAGTTTTTTTAACATGTTTCCTCTAGTAGTAGTTTCTAAAAGAACCCAGAACAGTGTGTTCCAGGCCCTTATTAGAAAGAATTATTTCCGTTTTTTCTTATTCTTGCGCATTTGTTTGGCCATCTTGTTCATCGCCCGTTTCATCATGAACTCGCCGGCTTTTCCTTTGAGACCACCACCGAACATTTGGCTCATGTCAGGCATCCCAGCGCCTCCACCAAGAGCTGACAAGTCAGGCATCCCGCCTTGTCCCATCATGCCTTCGAGGGCTGACATATCAGGCATGCCACCAGGCATATTCTTCGGCATATTATTTGGATTAAGCCCCATTTGTTTCATCATCTTGTTCATATCGCCTGATAGGACACCTTGCATCATCTGTTTGGCTTGGTTAAAGTCTTTTATGAATTTGTTGACTTCGACAAAGCTGTTTCCTGAACCAGCAGCAATCCGACGGCGACGACTAGGGTTCAACAAATCTGGATTTTCGCGTTCAGCTGGAGTCATAGAAGATACAATGGCGCGTTTACGAGCAATTTCTCGTTCATCGACCTTAAGGTTCTTAATGGCTGGATTGTTGGCCATACCTGGAAGCATCTTGAGCAGATCTTCCATTGGTCCCATGTTTTGAACTTGGTCTAACTGGTCGATAAAGTCGTTGAAATCAAAGGTATTTTCCCGCATCTTCTCAGCGAGTTCAATGGAGCGTTTCTCATCGTATTCTTGAGAAGCCTTCTCGATCAGCGTTAGCATATCCCCCATACCGAGGATCCGGCCAGACATGCGGTCTGGGTGGAAGGTTTCGATATCAGTGATTTTTTCACCAGTACCAGTGAATTTGATTGGCTTCCCAGTAATCTGACGGACAGAAAGGGCTGCACCACCACGGGTATCCCCATCAATCTTGGTCAAGATGACCCCGGTCACTTCGAGTTGTTCGTTAAACTCACGTGCCACATTGGCTGCTTCTTGACCGATCATGGCATCGACGACCAAGAGGATTTCGTTCGGTTCAGCAAGAGCTTTGACATCGCGCAACTCGCCCATGAGTTTTTCATCGATTTGCAGACGACCGGCCGTATCGATCAAGACATAGTCATTGTGGTTGGCTCTTGCTTGCTCCAAACCTTGACGTACGATCTCGACTGCAGGGACTTCTGTACCGAGTGAGAAGACAGGGACATTGATCTGTTGACCAAGAGTCTTCAACTGGTCGATGGCAGCTGGACGATAGATATCGGCCGCAATCATCAAAGGACGTGCATTTCTTCCTTGACTAATTTGTTAGCCAATTTCCCAGCAAAGGTTGTTTTACCAGCCCCTTGAAGACCGACCATCATGATAATGGTTGGGATCTTAGGCGACTTGATAATGTCTGCTGTCTCAGAACCCAAAATGGCTGTCAATTCTTCATCGACAATCTTCACGATTTGTTGGGCAGGGTTCAGGGTTTCAATGACCTCATGCCCTACGGCCCGTTCGCGGACGCGTTTGATAAAGTCTTTTACAACAGGAAGGGCAACGTCGGCCTCTAAGAGGGCTAGACGAATCTCTTTGGTTGCCTCTTGGACATCCGCTTCAGAGATTTTCCCTTTCTTACGAAGATTTTTAAAGACGTTCTGTAAACGTTCGGTTAAACTTTCAAATGCCATTATTTTCTCCTAATTTTTCAATTCAGTGGAAATCGTCCGAAATGTTGCAAACATTCTAGTTCTTCGGGTGTGACTTCTTTCATGATTTCATTTGGATATCCCCAACAGCTAAAACCTATTTGCATAGCTTTGGAGATATCATTGGGCGAGATAATCTGTAGTCGAGTAGGAAATACTTCCTCTGCTACTAATAGTTTGCAAGGTATTCCTTGATAAATGACGAGACTGCCCATAATCACTCCCGATTGTCAATGCTTGATAAAATTTCAACCTGCTCTTGTAGAAAAGTATCTTCCGGATAGCGTTCTAAAATCTGATCAAAAATCTGGCTGCGTACAATGTAGTCAGAGTACATATGCAACTTCATCTCATAATCCTCTAGAATCTTCTCTGTCCGCTTGATATTGTCATAAACCGCCTGACGACTGACCCCAAACTCTTCTGCAATCTCAGCCAAGCTGTAGTCATCTGCGTAATAGAGCTCGATATAATTCATTTGCTTGTCCGTCAAGAGCGCTGCGTAAAACTCAAAGAGCGCATTCATTCGGTTGGTTTCTCAATTTCCATACCTCTCATTATATCAAAAAAGCCCGCCAAAGACTAGCGGGACTTCCCTATTTTGCCTCACAAGAAACAAGAAAGTCAGATTCCAAATGGTCTAAAACTAGATTGATGTTTCCTAGCGAAAGACTTCTGTGAGTTACGTAATATAAATTATGTAAATCTAATTATTTTCTAAGTAAAACTCAAAGCGTTCTCCAACATATTGGCTCTTTACATACTCAAAAGCTGTGCCGTTATCTAAGTAAGAAACTTGCGTCAGGCCAAGGATGGCCTGTCCTTTGGGGATTTCTAGATATTCAGCAATCTTTTCTTTAGCCAAGCGAGCGTAGATGGTTTGTTGAGATTTCCCGATACGATAGCCGTGTTTTTCCAAGGTTTGGAAGAAATGGCTGGTTACTTCTTCTTTTTTGAAGTTCTTGATAAATTTCTCTGGGATTGAGGTGACTTCATAAACAACAGGGACACCATCCGCATAACGAACCCGTTCCATACGTACGATGGTTTCAGTCTTGTCGATACCAAGCTTATCTACTTCTTGTAGGCTTGGAATGGTGCGTTTGTATGATATAACCTGTGTCGAAGGGATCTTTCCTTGGGCCTTCATGATTTCAGTAAAACTGGTTGTCCCCCGCATCTTTTCCTGGACGCGCGTGCTAGCGACAAAGGTCCCACTGCCTACACGACGCTCCAGTACTCCTTCTTCTACCAAGAGAGTGATGGCTTGACGGAGGGTCATCCGACTCACCTGGAACTTTTCTGCCAGGTCCCGTTCGCTTGGTAAGCGTTGTCCGATTTTCCAGATTTTCTGGTCAATCTCTGCCTTGATTTGGTCGTGAATTTGAATGTATGCTGGGATCATATTGCTACTCTTTCTATCTGTTACAACCTATTGTAGCGCAAATTTATCAAATCTTCAATCGTAGTCAGTCTTGATTGGTAATGAAGGGCCTTTTGTGTTAGAATAGAGGAAAAGAATTTTCTAGAAGAAGGGGAAAAGATGACAAACCTATCAACTGATTTGCATGATGTTGAAAAAATTATCGTGCTTGACTACGGTAGCCAGTACAATCAGCTTATTTCACGTCGTATTCGTGAGATTGGTGTCTTTTCAGAATTGAAGAGCCACAAAATTACTGCAGCTGAAGTTCGTGAAATCAATCCAGTTGGGATCGTTCTTTCAGGCGGACCAAACTCAGTGTATGAAGAAGGGTCTTTCGATATTGATCCTGAAATTTTTGAACTTGGCATTCCAATTCTTGGGATCTGTTATGGAATGCAGCTATTAACTCACAAGCTTGGAGGAAAGGTTGTACCCGCAGGGGACGCTGGTAACCGTGAGTATGGTCAATCTGAGTTAAACTTAGCTGAATCTTCTGCCCTCTTTGAGGGAACACCTGATAAACAGTTGGTCTTGATGAGCCACGGTGATGCTGTAACAGAAATCCCTGCTGACTTTGTCCGTACAGGTACTTCTGCTGACTGTCCGTATGCTTCGATTGAGAATCCTGACAAGAAAATCTATGGTATCCAATTCCACCCTGAAGTTCGTCACTCAGTTCACGGTTATGATATCCTTCGCAACTTTGCCTTGAATATCTGTGGTGCCAAAGGCGACTGGACAATGGATAACTTCATCGAGATGCAAATCAAACAAATCCGTGAGAAAGTTGGAGGCAAACGTGTTCTCCTCGGACTTTCTGGTGGTGTTGACTCTTCTGTTGTTGGGGTTCTTCTCCAAAAAGCCATCGGGGATCAATTGATCTGTATCTTTGTAGACCATGGTCTTCTCCGTAAAGGGGAGGCTGACCAAGTTATGGATATGCTTGGTGGTAAGTTTGGGTTGAACATCGTTAAGGCAGATGCTGCCAAACGTTTCCTTGATAAATTGGCCGGTGTTTCTGATCCCGAACAAAAACGGAAGATTATCGGTAACGAATTTGTCTATGTCTTTGACGACGAAGCAAGCAAGCTGAAAGATGTGAAATTCTTAGCACAAGGAACACTCTATACAGACGTCATTGAGTCAGGTACGGATACTGCTCAAACCATCAAGTCTCACCACAACGTGGGTGGTCTTCCAGAAGATATGCAGTTTGAACTCATCGAACCACTCAACACTCTTTACAAGGATGAGGTTCGTGCCCTCGGAACAGAACTTGGCATGCCAGACCACATCGTATGGCGCCAACCATTCCCAGGCCCAGGACTTGCGATCCGTGTCATGGGTGAAATCACTGAAGAGAAACTTGAAACAGTCCGCGAATCAGACGCTATCCTTCGTGAAGAAATCGCTAAAGCTGGTCTTGACCGCGATATCTGGCAATACTTCACTGTTAACACTGGCGTTCGTTCCGTTGGGGTTATGGGGGACGGCCGTACTTACGACTATACCATCGCTATCCGTGCTATCACTTCCATCGATGGGATGACAGCTGACTTTGCCAAAATCCCTTGGGAAGTACTCCAAAAAATCTCTGTACGTATCGTAAACGAAGTTGACCACGTCAACCGCATTGTCTACGATATCACAAGTAAACCACCTGCAACTGTTGAGTGGGAATGATTATAGTACTATAAACATGATTTGAAGTGAAATGGTTGATTTAACAGCATTTTCAGTTATTATAAAAGGTTAAAAAAATAAATCAAAATTGATTGGTTCCCCACCAAAAATCCCACCAGAAATATTCTGATGGGATTTTTTTATATTAAATTTTATTCTTCTATTATTTGATGCTTTACGAGCTTTCTTAAGACTTGGTTGGAAACATTTTTTTATTTGAATAAATTTTTAATATTCGCTTAAAAATCAATGTTTTTCCCACGTTTTCAGAAAGAACAATTTCATCTAATTTGAATAACTTTTCATTTGAATGGTGTGAATTTTTACCAAAAAGTTCACACCATTTAAATTGTTATTGTTTTTGTACACTTTTTAATAGATAAATTCTAAAATATAGTACAACAAAAAAACTCATGAGACCTAAAAATAGTGCAAACTTAGACAGACAGTGACTTTTTAAAACAATTTACAATTGGATTTATAGTGGTATGATTCAGATTGAATTATCAACATTAAGATAATAAGGGATAAGCAGGCAAGTTCAAGAAGCTAGAATGCTATCAAACATTAATTGGAATATTATAATGCCCCATCATGTTATCTTTTTGTATATTATAAATTGATCTTTATAAATTTTTTTGTTTCATCCATCTGTATAATCGATACTCTATCAAAACTTGATCTATCTAATGTTAAGAATGAAGTCCCTACGATTTTTTGTGTATTTAAAGGATTTGTTGTCATAAAAAGATTGACCTCTTTATAGGCGTTAACTATTTTTTGCGTTTCTTCTCGAACTGTACTAACTAATTTAGGATTGTTATATCTGTTACCACTATACTTTCGTTGTGATGAAATTTTTACTGTTGTATTTTCCAAATAGTCAGCTGCTAACTTTTCTAAAGGAATATCATATGTATCACACACTAATAAATTGACAACCTTATTCTTTTTGTTTTCAATTGGATACTCAACAATAATTTCTCCTTTAAATTTGTCGTATTGCACAACAGATGATTCGGAGATAAACTCTGAAAAAACTCCATTAATAATAAGTTCAAACTGCATTGGTATTGAGACACCTATAAGTTGTAACTTTCGATAACCTAATATATTTGCTGCGATCCACAGTCTTTTATAACAGTTATGAAGATATACAGAATGACCATCATTAAATATTCGTTCCGCATTATTTTTTCTGAAAATCATCAATAATGAAGTAAAGATTAACAAATAAAGAATTGTATAAGTAGCGATAGAATTATCAGGAATTATTTCAAAAATAGCTCTTGTAAAAAGATTGGTATTTGATATTTTTTCAACTTCAACTAGGGTCAAACTCTTCCCAATCAGATCGCAAATCAGAATTGGAAATATAAAAATTAATACTAATGGTAAATAAAATTTTTGAGACCAAAAGAAACATTTCTTAAATAATTTATTTTTTCTATTCATACGTATTTATACATCCTTAAAAATAGATTAGAGTTGATTGCCACTTATTTGATTCCCTAAAGTAGAATCTACCAGCCTGAAGCCCAATTATCAAAAAAAGAACAATCTGTCATCATTATCTGAGATAACTTTTTCCCATGAGTTAATATCTACACAAGATGCAGTAGGTATATCTTCAGGATGGGTATGCCATTCTCCAATTAAACTTATAAAACCTGAACTTTTACCAAAAATAATCATCTGCAAATTTCTGATGGTTTGGAGAAGTTTTTTTGAAAATTTAAATCTACTTCTTAAATCATTATCCTGTGGTTCTGAAAAAAATTTACAATAAGTATCGAATTATTTAAAAGTCTCTTACCAACAAAAAAATACCACCTGCTTCAGGTTCAAAAACCCAGTTGTCTAAACTCTAGTAATGAATTTAAAAATATCAGATGGTATTACAATTTGATATTTATTGTTCAGATTTACATATATCAACTTTATACTCTCCGTTACACTCTGGACAAGATGTATTTGTTATTAAAGCAACATTTAATAAATCACTATTTTTTTAAACAATTGTAGTATCGAACACTATATGTAAACCCTTCTTTTTCCAAACTGTTTATCTGAACCAATTTCTGATACTAATCTGTTTTTCAGAAGAAAATTCTCCATACAAGTACTGTAAATATACTTCTATAGCTTTATTTGCCAAAGAACTAGGCGCAATAACATTATAAGGAATAAATGAAGAATAACAGCTAGCTAGACGCTTTTCAAATATTTGATTTTTCTCTGCAAAAGAGGCTCTATTATTAACAAGATGCCCATCTTCATAATTCATACACATATAGCATCCATTATTTTGTGGAGAAACTAGTAGGTTATGATACCCAACTCCATATGGATCTAACCAGCAATACAATACCGTTTTTCCAATCTTTCTGAAAAAATGATTAATTTCAAAATTTGTTTTAGTATCTCCGACACAAGAAAAAACAAAATCATATTCATGAAATAAATTTGGATTCTTTCGAACTATTTCTTGAAATCGGATACCCTCACATTCAATTTCTAAATCAGGATTTTCTTTTTTCAATTTATCTTCTAAAGCGTCTACTTTTTGAAGATTGTCTATTACACTATCCATACCTAAGTAGTGCCTTGAAATGTTATCTACCGTTAAAAAATCAGGATCTATTAAAAGAAGTTTCGCTATACCCATTTTAGATAAATTGTTTGCAACAAATGATCCTACAGATCCAAGTCCAATAATGACTACTCTTTTATTCAGAAAATCATATTCTTGGGATGTCCTACTCACTCTATACTCCTTGTCGAATCTTGTAACATATACTGGAGTAATCTTGAAACTCCCATTTTTTGACTTCTTAGCCTTAGAACCAATTCTTTTTCTATATTTATTTTTTTGTGGTACCTTATTATCAATTTTTAAATGGATATTTGGAAGTTCCAGACTCAAAAACTCGCACCAAACAAAAACATAATCATTATCAGATATAGGAAGTGATAAAATTAATATGAATGACTTTCGTTTTATTTTACACCACTTTTTGGAAGCGGCGTCTAACCCCCGAAGATAGATTTCCTGTAATCAATTTCTTAAATGTTGCTTCCGTTAGTTCATTCAGGGGATTAGGAGGAATCACAGAATTCGAATCTTTAAGTGGAAGTATATAAACATCTCTGCTTTTTTGGATTGTGGCGCAACACTCTCTTTGAGTTGTGAATCATAATTAAAAAGATGGTATTTCTGATTTGACAGGACCAATTCATGTTCTTCAAATGTACTGACCCTGGATAAATAACTTCGAATAGCTATATATTTCGTTTTTGACTTCAAACAACTGATATGCCAATATGACAAAAACTCTTTCCTGAGCTCTTCGGTCATTTTGGGCGTATCCCAACTATCCAGTAATTCCTTTACTTTTTTTCATAGCAATCTTTTTAATAATCCACTTGGATTATTAAAATCCCAAATTAAATTATCTTCTGAAATATAACACAATTTCCCTTCGGAACCGACATGGCTATACCATTTATTAAAACCCTTATAATTTGAAAGGTATATTTCAGGAAGTGAGTGGGGAAAGTCATTAGAAACGATAATTTTTAAGGTAAATTTTTTGTATTGATAAAAATAGCATTCCTTATCTTCGGACTCCAAGTTCTCTGAAGGTATTTCGTCAAAGTACATCTGGAATATTTCTTCTTTTTCTAACATACGCGCCTCTAAGCACTCGGATAATCACTGATTATAGCTCGAGTTCCAAAGTTTTCTGCTGTCTCTTTTTGTTCAATAACAGGAAAATCATCACCAAACTGTTTACTCAATATTTTTGTAGACTCACTTAAATCAGTAGAATCTATTGCTTCGTCTAGTGAATCTCTCAATTTTTCTAATTTATTCTTAAAGGCTTCCATTTGTATATTTGATACCCTTTCATATACATCAGTATATGGCTTAACCGGTAAGAAAACCTCTAATCTCGGATAAAATAAGTATCTATCAACATCATAAGTATTCGAAAATGAATTAATCATAGTGTTTACTAAATTTCTTAAAGCTGAAATATCATCATAAGTAGTGTTCCCAGATAAATAGTCTACTTTTTTGCTTACAGAAAAATTATTGACAGCAAAAACTGAAATCCCAATGCCTGTCGGTCTATTATCTTGATTTTTAAATTTGAGATCTTTCCATCTTTTTAAGTAACGAATTACTCTCCGAAATTGGTTTCTGTCTTCGGAGTTCTCCATAGCATTATTAATTTTTTTCGTTAATTCTACAGGATCCGCTTCCTCCCATTTAATGTTTTCATCAGTACTATTCAGTTTTCCCCTGGCTAAAAAATAGTTATCATTTTCAGTACAATACACCGCTATATCAATATGAACACTATCTTCAGGAAATGATACTGTCACACATGGATTTTTTTACTTTAACTCTATTTTTCACCAAATTCGGAGACTAATGCATCAAAAAAATAAAAATTCTTTACCTCTTTAGGAGAATACGAATATCTATCAACATCGATTTTTTTAAACCTCTATCTAAGTCATAATCCCCTTCATCAATTGGCAAAATACCCGTGTGAGTTGAGTAACTTCCTTGATTGAAAAAAAGCTTTTTTTCCAAATTCTGAAACACCTTTATTTATTGCTTCTTCAACCTCTGTACGTTTGTCAATTAATACCTTTTTTTGTCGTCAGCGTCTAGCTTAATGGTATCGTGAAATTTAATAAACTGTGACTGTATAGTTGGCATGAGTCCCTCCTTAAATTAAATTGTTATATCTAACTTTTTATTATATCACTTTATACGATTATTTCTTGAGTTTCCAATTAATTATCTTATCTAAATATAATTTTTAGAAAAATACCACTATTACCGTTCTTCCATCACAACTCTCTCAACCGTTCCTGACTCATCTTCAACATCTCTTCCTCCACCTTACTCCATTTTTCCGAAGAGGCATTCTTGTAAAACTTCTGCTGCTGAGATTTGATCTACTTCCGAATCATAAACACACAATTGATCTCTTTGATAAATTTGAATTTGATTAAAAAAATCTTATCATTTTCTAACTCTCGTAAGTTATCAACTAAATGTTCTACAATTCCATCATGGTGCTCTTTGGGAGTCGCTCTCGCTTGACTAGGATCTATAGCATGGAGCTCCTCATAACGTATCAAGGTACTGAGATAAGACAATTCTGGCTTGGTCGCAATCAGTGCAAGTGAGACTTGATATCCTCTAGTTGCCAATAATTGGGCCGTTTTTCGGGGAACTTCTGTTGTTCTCAAGGTACCCTCGATTAATAAATGATAACCTTTTTTACTCAACTCATCTACAAGATATTCAACCATTTGTCCCGCGAATACTTTTGGTATAATCCACACTATCTTTACCATACTTTTCCTGTAGGCCAAGGTAGTTCGGATGAAAAGAGCGATAACTATCTCCATCAATGATAATGATATTACCTTGAAATTCCCTTTGTTTAATACGATGAATCGTTGTTTTCCCAGCACCACTCTGTCCACCGAGCAAAATAGCCTTAGGATGAGATGAGGTTGTTTTTCCACGAGTTAAAGAACGGATAAGCCGTTTGGAGGCTTGTTCAAAATTATCTTGACTAAATTCTTCTAGTTTCATTAAGCCACCACCAGATGACTAGCTTGTTCTAGCATACGTTCAATGCCATCCAAATAGCCATTAAATCGCTCTATATCCTCAAAAGTTGCAACAAGATAAATCCTCGTGTTAATTAAATCAGACAAATCATCGCTCATTAGAACCCAAGGATTAGAAGTATCATCAAATGCAATTCCTTGTTCATCTTGAAAACGATAAAGTTGTGCTAAGGTATTCGCCCCTCGTTCTTTAATCACTTCAATTTTCAAAGTTAACTGATAATCTTCTACTGGTGTAAGCATTTTTTCCTCCCCTACGATATCGACATACGAAACATTAAATTTCTTGCAGATACGATCTATTAATTCTGTCGAAACTCGACTTGTCCCATTTTCATAACGACTCAGACTATTTCTAGAGATACCAACAATCTTGGCAAACTCAGGCTGGGTTAATTTATGTGTTTTTACGTAACGTTTTTTTATATTTTTCTCCAATCATGTAAATCCTCCTTTTTATTTATTTCTATTATAGCATAAAAAATAAAAACGCACCAATTTTGGTGCGTTTTTATCTGTTACATTGTTGGCAAACCAATCATCTAATACAATGGCTTTATCAAATAATCTATCTTATCTATTTTAAAGACAAATTTACCACAAAAACACACTGAGATACTCGTCCAAGTATATTTATTTCATTTTGGATAACTTCATCAATAAACTTAAACGTTCATCATTTTTGAGCTCTGATAACAAGCAAATCAACCGCTCATATCCAAGTTCTTTCTTCTGCTTGATTAATGAATTCATCACAGCCACCAAATCTTCTGGCGTAAAATTCCTTAAGTAAAGTGTAATATAACTTCCACTATTAGAAAATAGGCTAACATGAATTGCATTATGTTCTTTTTGCCTAATTTTTATTCCTCCCGTAGACTCCATAATATAAAACTCATACACTGTCTTTTTGGGATAGCAATCAAATGAGTTTTCGAATTCTCTGCGATTTTTTTATAGAGAATATAGTTAATGAGTGCATAATATTTTTAGAAACATAGTTGTTCCCTCCTTTGTTTTTTTCTCTATATAT